>Ga0164313_10000352_pt1 | contig 36073 bp, 40 predicted proteins | sample GuaBasSedimGuay4_FD_113735 | JGI IMG/M metagenome (GOLD analysis project Ga0164313, IMG submission 113735) | Subseafloor sediment microbial communities from Guaymas Basin, Gulf of California, Mexico - Guay4, Core 4569-4, 0-3 cm | ecosystem: Environmental > Aquatic > Marine > Hydrothermal vents...
ACATAAGCCGACACCAGAAACTAGAGCGGTAGTTGCATCATTAAATAGTTACGGTATAACCCAAGCAGAGATTTGCTTATATATAGGCATTACCGATAAGACGCTAAACAAACATTACAAAGAGGAAATACTAACCTCACATATCAAAGCAACGGCCGCGGTCGCACGACGCTTATACAAGAAAGCGGTTGAAGACGGTGATACAACTTGTATTATCTTCTGGCTAAAGACTAGAGCTAGGTGGCGCGAGACTGATTCTAAAGAAATTCGAGAAGAGAATGAAACTATCTTAGCTGAATTGAAAGAATTAAGAGCAGACCTAGACGCTAAAAACCTAAAAGACTACTAGATGATTAGCCAAGACAAAGAGCAGCTAGCTAGTGAATTACGCGGCAGCCTATTATTATTTATTAGGTTTTTCTTTAAGATTGTAACGGGTCGCGAGTTTACTATTAGCCACCCGATTGGTCGCGAATCACACCACGTTATAATATGTAGAGCCTATACGGAATTAACCAGGGTGCAAAAGTCAGCGCATGGCTTATTAGTGAACGTGCCCCCGGGTTATGGTAAATCAGTTATATCATCTATGTTTGTGGCGTGGTGTTTTGCTAATTATGATAAATGTAATTTCATGTATATATCGTATTCGCATGACCTAGCATCTAAACACACCGCGTTCATTAAGATGGTTATGTCTTGTCATCAATATAAATTCCTGTTCGGGGTAGAGATTAGAGCCGACTCAAGAGCTAAAGACCATTTTGTAACTAGTGGTAATGGCGAGGTTAGTGCATTTGGTAGTTCGGGCGCAATTACGGGTCGTAATGCTGGCCTCCCGAATGAAAAAGTGTTCACCGGTTGTGTAATAATTGATGATGCACATAAACCAGACGAGGTTCATTCAGATACTATCAGAGCGTCGGTGATAAGAAACTATCAAGAGACAATCTTGCAAAGACCTCGTGATGTCAAAGTACCCATTTTGTTCATCGGCCAAAGATTGCATGAAGATGATTTAGCTGCTTACCTAATGTCGGGTAAGGATGTTAGGACTTGGGATGAAATTATATTACCTGGAATAGACGTGGCCGGTAATGCCCTCTATCCAGAGGCACAACCATTAGAATATTTACGAGAGCTTCAAGAGAAACAACCTTATACTTTCTCAAGCCAAATACAACAGGAACCAATACCAGCAGGCGGCTCACTATTTAAACCAGAGTGGTTTTTTGAAATGGATGAAGAGCCAGAGGCTTTGGCTACATATATTACATGTGACACAGCTGAAACCGACAAAACCTACAATGACGCCAGCGCCTTCAGTTTCTGGTCAGTCTACGAACTTAAAAGAGAGGGTCGCGGTACAGGGCAACTAGGTATTCATTGGTTGGACACCTTAGAAACCAGAGTGGAACCAAAAGACTTAGAGGCCACGTTCATGGATTTCTACTCAGAGTGCAATAGACATAAATGCCCACCATTTATTGCGGCGATAGAAAAGAAAAGTACCGGCGTAACATTAGTAAGCGTTCTTAAATCCCTAAGAGGTTTAACGATAAGGGAAATAGATCGAACGCGTGCGTCAGGCTGTAAAACGCAAAGATTCCTGGATATTCAATCAATTGTAGCTTCACAGCGTGTTTCTTATACCAAAGGCGCGCGACATATAGATATGTGTTTAACTCATATGAGTAAGATAACTGCTAACAATACCCACCGACATGATGATATAGCGGACACCATGGCGGACGCGGTGAGATTGGCGTTAATTGACAAAACGGTGTATTCTTTCCAAAAGGAAGATAAAAAACAAGACGCAGTTTTAGACAAACTGGGTCAGTCAATACAAGCTCGATTAAGAGTAGGAAGACACCGATACCATGGTAATAGCAGCTAAGCATTCAGAGCGTCTCGAGGAATTAAAAAAGAAAGTAGAGGATTGGCATAAATACTTTGGCGGGAACATAAAACGCTATGAAGAATTTATGCGCTTTGTGTTTAAAAGCACTATGACTAATGACGAGAAAGACGCTTTAAAAGATATAGATAAACCCACATTAGAATTCAATGTCCTAGAATCATTTATTAGTAAGCTTAGAGGTGAGTTCGCCAAACAGCAACCAGGTCTAACTATTCGTGCTCAGGACGGCATACCACTCCGAATGCTTACGCCCAAATTCACAGAAACCATGAAAGTTGTAGAGGCTCACTTAAGAGCTATCTTCTTTGATGGTTCTAACGATATGTTAGAGTACAACATTTACACTGATTTACTAGCTGGCGGCTTTAGTGCGCTTAGAGTATTCACAGAATATGTAAATGAGCTAAGTTTTGAGCAAAAGATAGGTTTGGAGCGAGTATTCAACCCCACCTTAGTTGGGTTTGATCCTTTAGCGGTTAAATCCCACAAGGGCGACGGTCGCTACTGCTTCGAGTTATATCCTTTGACAAAAGACCAATTCGAGGATGAATTTGGTAAAGAAGCCATGGAAGGCGTTAAATTTACGCGTGGTCTTGGTGATTTCGACTGGTCTTATAAGAATGAGGACGAGGAGATTGTCCTAGTTTGTGATTTCTATGAGAAAGTTGGTAAGCGCGAGAAGATCATAAAATTAACTAATGGCTACACTGTTCGTGAGCGCGAGTATGAGGCAATAGTTAAAGAGTGGGACGACATGGGTATGACGGCTCAGCCGCCACAGCCAATGGGTAAACCCAGGTGGACTGTAACCGAAACGGTAGTGCGTTATAGATTCTGTGAAAGCGGGGTGCTTGAACATACGGTAACTAACTACAAACATCTGCCTATTATATTTGTTGATGGTAATAGCGTACAGATAACCGAGTCGGGTTCGACCGAACAATACACGCGGCCTTACGTTTATAACGCGATGGGCGTGCAAAAGCTTAAGGATTATTCTGGTAACTGTCTAGCAAATGAATTAGAAAATATGGTGCAACATAAATTTATTGTTGCCAAAGAAGCTATACCAGATAACCCGCAATACATTGATGCATATACAAATGTCCAGAAAGCTGACGTACTTGTTTATAATCATTTTCAAAACAGAGACAATCCAGAGGTTGTACTACCACCACCAAGAGAGGTACAAAGAACACCAATTCCACCAACCATACAGGAAACTTTTAGACTTTCCGATGAAATGACCGTGGCTATTCTTGGTGCTTTTGATAATACCGGTGCTAGTAGAGCAGATTTATCGGGCGTGGCTGTAGCTAGAAATGCTATACAAAGTAACGCCGCATCGGTTCCGTATATTGTAGGCTTCATAAAAGGAATTAATAGGGGCGCAGAAATAATAGTTGATTTAATTCCTAAATATTACCGCACGCCGCGAAGCTTACCTATATTAAAAGCCAACGGCAAGCGTGAATATGTTGAAATTAACAACGATCAAAACCCAGATAGTCTATACATGGACTATGACTCTAATGCTCTTGATGTGAAAGTTGAGGTCGGTACTAATTTTGCGATTCAAAAAGAGGTAGCTCTCCAGACTATATTAAGTTTAATGGGCGCGTCTGAAATATTTAGCCAGTTCATAAATCAACACGGCCTACAAATACTATTAGATAACATAGATATAAGAGGTGTTGAAGAACTGCAAGAAAAAGCAGCTGTGTTTGAACAAGAATTACAACAACAGGCAGAGCAGGCCAAGCAACAGCAAGCTCAAGAATCACAAATGATGCAACAACAAGCCGAGCTGCAATCCAAGCAGGCACAGGTTGGCGTTGCATTAGCTGAGAAGCAGTTGAACGTTCCTACTAAAGAGGAGCTGGAAATGCTTAAGCTTCAAGAGAAGTCATCTTTCGATCAAGCAACCGTAGCGGTTAAAGAAAGAGACGCTGAAACTAATTTCTTAAGCTTACTGAGTACCATTAGAAGCGAGTCGGTTGAGAATGAATTAAAAGCCGCTCAAATAGATGCCGAGAATGCAAGAACCGCAGTACAAGCCCACCTTGATATATCTAAGCATCACCATGAAGTGAAACAAGCGAACAAACCAGAGCCAAGTAAGGATAAATGATGCCATTAAAGAAAGGTAAATCCAAAAAAATAATTTCGGAAAATATAGCCACTGAGGTAAGGAGTGGAAAAAAACCAGCGCAAGCTGCGGCGATAGCTTACTCCAAGGCCGGGAAATCCAAAAAGAAAGGGTACTAGAACAGGCGATAGATGTAGTGTATAATTGATGGATGAAGACAAGAGAAGGTAAAGACATCCAGTGTGCCGCGTGCAACAACTTATTCTATGTGCCTAAATATAGAATTAAGACTGCTAAATTCTGTTCATTAGAATGCCAGAATCACAAACAATATGATAAATATATTTTTAACTGTGTTAGTTGTGATAAAAAAGTTATAACTTCGCCGTCTAGGCGTAATTATAAGAAGAAATTCTGCTCAATAGAGTGCAGGGAATTAAATGCACAATCAGACAAGGAAAGGAGAAGAAAGCAGAAATCTATAACTATACTTAGAAGAGGCCACACAAAGGCGCGAACATTAAGACGTTATATATCAGAGTATAAAGAAATGAAATGTCAGAAATGCGGGTATGATGAGCATGAATTTTGCCTAGACATGCACCATATTGATGAAGACCCCACAAATAACGTCGTTGACAACATTGCAATCTTATGTGCCATATGTCATCGAGTACATCACCACTCAAAGAAAAAATAACCCTCGATTAATCGGTTACCACCCCCTTTGGTACCGATTCTTTTTACATCTGGGCGCGCCTAATTTGCACGCGCCCTATTTGTCGTATATAATTTATATAAATCAGGATTACGCAAGTAGTCTGCTGTGTACGCAACACATAAAACTAGCGGCTCTCACGTTATAGCTTACGGATTAAGTTATCGACACTCATCGACATGAGGCTATCACCGCGTTCACACGGGTAAACTGAACAAAAAAGGATTTATATGCAAGAACAGGAAGTGTTGGAGCAGGTTGAACAACCGGTCGAGCAGCAAGAGAAAATGTTGACGCAAGACCAAGTTAATAAAGTTGTACAACGTGAGAAAGTTTTAGCAGCTGAACGTGCCAGAAAGGAAGTGGAAGCAGAATATCAACAACGCGCCGAACAGGCCTCGCAAATCCCAGCCCAACAGGCTGAGACAAACGAGAATACTTCGCGTGAACTTGATGTCGGTGCCATTACTCAACAAGTACGAGAACAGCTAAATAAAGAAATGCAGCAAAAGGCTTTCGAGACAGAAATGTCGACGGTTGCAGATAATTATTTATCTAAAGCAGACTTAGCTCGAACTACTTATGAGGACTTCGATAAGGTCACAGCAAATTTTAATCCGGGTGATTTCCCGCAGCTAGTTTACCTAGTTAGTGGTATGGAAAATGGAGGCAGTGTCATTTATGAGCTTGCCAAGAACCCTAAAAATTTGATGTTACTGAGCCAAATGGCGAAAGAAGCACCTCAAATGGCGCAACAAGAGTTAGCCACAATTGCACAATCAATCACGCTTAATAAGCAAGCGGTTGATAATGCAGGTGACTTTGAGACGCCAGCCCCACTTGACAGACTAAATCCATCACGAGTTTCAGGCGGTAATGGTGAACAGTCAATTAAAGATTTAAAAGCGGCTCCTTGGTTAAGGGGTTAAAATTTAAATCTGAATAGTAGCCATTGCTCAGTGTTTTTTTAACAAGGAGAGTTCAATGGCTAATAATGTCCTACAGGATGTCGTAACCTACAATAAAGCTGGATTGGCTTTATTACAAAATTCATATGCATTCATTTCGACTGCAAATAAAAAATATAAAGACTTCGATAGACAAGTGCCGCAAAATTTAGGTGCTACAGTCTCGTTCGATTTGCCTCCGCGCTTCAATACTGTTAACTCGTTAGTTATCAGTTCGCAATCAGCAGAGCAAAGAGTTCATCAATTAACAGTAGATAAAGAAGCTTCGGTTTCTTATGATTTTACGGCTCAACAGTTCGTATTTAACGTACGCGATTACATGGACGTGTTCGGCAGGTCTGCAGTGGCTGAAATTGGCGCAAAAGTAGAGGCTGATATTGCTCTTAACGCTAAGACAGCTCCGTTTAGATTCTACGGTGATGGTGTAACTCCAATCTCGTCATATTTGTCTCTAGCCAATGCCTTGGCATATTTCCGAAATTTTGGAGCCGCTAAAGATAATACTCGCGGTTACTTATCGGATTTAACTTTTCCGGCTATTGTAAATTCTGGATTAAATCAATTTACACCGAATCGGAATGAAAAAGAGATGAATTCGTGGGAGGTTGGTGATTTCTCTAGGTGCCAGTGGTATCAGAGTAATTTACTTCCTACTCATACAGCCGGATCAATTGGTGAGGCTGGCACAACCTTAACGGTTGTATCATTCGTACCTGCTGCAGATGGTTCTATTAGCGCTATTACATTTAGTGGTGCTGGTACTGATCCAGATGCTGTTAAAGAGTTTGATAGCGCACAGTTCTCTGATGGCGTAGCTGGACAAGCTAATCTTAGGTTCTTGACCTTCATCGGCCACGAAATTAGTCAGTCGCCTGTGCAAATGCGGGTTACTGCTGATGCAGCATCGGCTGCTGGTGCGGTTACAATTAGCTTTGAACCACCTCTACAATCTAACGCTGGTAAAGATAAAAATATCAATGTTGCGATTGCTGCTGGACAACAAATTACCATCTTACCATCACACCGTTGCGGTTTGATTATTGCTGGTAATCCACTGTTCTGTGCAATGCCACGTCTTCCGGACGAAAATCCGTTCCCGACTTCTAACTTAATGGATCCTGAAACAGGCGCTGCATTAAGAATGTATCACGGTTCGTTGTTTGGTCAGAATCAAAGGGCAAATGTGCACGACATAATTTGGGGTTCTACATTAGTCCCAGAATATTCCATGAAAGTGGCTTTACCATTGTAATTACAATAGGGGCGCGAGCCCCTTCATCTAATTGGAGACAAATATGTCAAATGTTCCTATAAAAAATGCCGGACTCAAATATGTCAACGGCTTAAAAGTAAGTAATGATGCAACAACCCCTGACGAAATTGTGAATATTGCACCTGGTGCTGCTCGCGACTCATCTAATGTCTGGGATATCGACTTAGCTGAAGCAGTAAACTCTGCTGGCGCTGGTCTTGGCTGGGGCGCGCATGTGAATGGCGCTGTAGTTGGTGTTAACGGTTTAGATGTTGGTACTCTAGCTGCTAATGCGCTATATGGCGTTTATGCAATCGGCGACTCTACTAAATACGAAGCTGCTGCTGGTCTTTTATCACTAGCATCTAACGCAGCTCCTGCGCTACCTGCTGGCTATGACGTATATAGACGAGTTGGTTATGTACTAACAGACGGCACAAACGATGTCTTGTTGTTCGATCAACGTGGCAACGGTTCAGATCGTGAAATGTGGTACAGAGCTGCGGTAGCTACTGATATTACTGCTGGTGCTTCTGCCACTTACGCGGCTGTTGATTGTTCTGGTTCAGTACCAGCGCAAGCTTCGAGCGTTGTATTTTCTTGTGCATTTACACCTACAGCGCCTAATGATGAACTGAACTTACGTTCTGGTGATTCTGCTGCTGCTGGTGATAGTCAAGCGGTTGCATCGGGCGCAGTTGCGGCTGTAGTCGAGAAAACAATGCTTAGATGTCCTTGTAGTGCAACAGCTGCTGAAGCGGTTGATTACAAAGTCACAGGCTCAGCTGTTGCTCTTAACGTGCAAGCGTACTTAGACCAACTATAAGAGGCGATTATGTCCAACACCGTTAACGAATTAATATCGGGTGCCTTCTACGCTTCAGGCGTGGTCGCGCGTGAATTTGAAACCGTTAGCGGTGGCCAGGTAACAGACGGCCTGCAATGGTTGAATGATATCTTAGGAGATAAAGCAGTGGGCGTGGATATGGTTCCTTATGAAACTATATACACGTTCAACTCTGAAATAGGCGTTGAAGAATATTATATACCAGGTTTAGCCGTGATAGACACGCTTGTCTTTTATAAAGATAATGTGCGCTATGCCATGAAATATAATAAACGTAACGAGTATTTTGGAAAAGCACGAACGAACGGAATTAACGCTCTGCCATTTGATTGGTATTTTGAGCGAAGCTTTGGCGGTGGTAAATTATACATGTACTTCACCCCCGACAGGTCTTATGAAACAGAAATACACGGCGTGTTTAGATTGCAAGACGTAGTAAAAGGACAAGATTTGTCCTTAAATACTACAGTCGCTAATCTAGGTATCGCAACCGTAACAGGCACAGGTGAAATAGGTACAGGTCAATTAGTAGTAAATGATATTGATTTAGCTGGTACTTACGCCACGCCCGCTGCGCTAGAAACTTACGTGAACACAGGCGTAATTGCAGGTGTAACGGCCTCTATATCAGGCACACAGTTTATTTTAACCAGCTCTACTCACCCGCAGCCTAATAATATTAGAGTGGTGACGCTTGGAACAGAAGACGCGGTTAATAATATTAACTTTGCTGATTTTAGTTTAACTAGCGGCGCACTTACAAAATATTATAGACCGCGAGGCTTAGATACGTTTTATATATCTTACCTACGGTATTCTTTAGCGGATAGAATATGTGCGGAATATAACTTAGATGTTCCACAGAATGTTTCACGGCAATTAAACAAATACGAAGCACTAATAAGTAAACAATCGCGAGCTTTAGACTTAAGAAATACTAAAGTTTCAATACTACAAGATGGAAGCGACTTAAACTGGGGTCAGATCAACATCGGCCGCGGCTACACAACTAGATAACATAGGAGGGACTATGCCAACAAGTAATGTAACATCAGTTCCTGTTAACGTGGTTGGCTCTAGTGTTTTTGGAATATACCCTAAAACCAACATCGAGAAAACATACAACATGTTTATTTCTTCTGATGAATGGTTACTTAACTATGCGGGTTATAAAAAAGTATTGATAACCGGCTCAGGCCTGCAAGGGCGCGGCATTTACGCGTCATACCGTGGCGGCTTTATGATTACCGTAGTAGGTACGTCAGTATATAAAGTTACAACAGGTTTAGGTACAGAATTATTAGGCGCGTTAGATACGTCGCGCGGCGCGGTCAGTATTGCTGAAAACTTATCAAGACAAATATGCATAGTCGATGGTCTGAAAGCATACATTTACAATTACGATACAAATCAATTTGCAGCTCAAGCACTTACGTGGAACACCACAACAATAGTCACACCTAATTATGTTGATTTCCATAATGGTTTTTTCTTACTAGCGTCAAGCCCAAGCTCATTAAATCCACAGTCTTGGTACGCGGCTGCATTCGCCACAGCGACCACTATAGCGATTGCGTTACAAGACCAATTTACTCTATCAACCAAGCCTGATAGCGCGCTAGCCGTGCTTAGAATCCCTGGACGTGGCAATAACGTAATAGTTATAGGCGCTACGGTTGCAGAGATATGGACAGCCGTTGGTGGAGAGGAAAATTATAGAAGGGTGGCGTCTACAAACATCAATCTAGGAACGGTGTCTGTAGAAACTATAGCTACTAGTGACGACCTGGTGGTGTACTTAGCGCAAAATGAAGATGAAGCGCCTGTTATTATTGCAACTAACGGCTCTGAAAATAAAATCATATCAACAGATGGAATATCACATTTACTAGAAGGATTAAGCCGTCCTGATAAATCAACAGGGTTTATCTATAAACAAAACGGTCATCTTTTTTATCACCTAACATTTTATGATGCAGCTGATAATATATCTTTGCTTTATGATTTTAATACCGACAAATTCTTTCATGTATCAGACGAAAAGCAAGACTTTTACCCCGCCCGGAACACTGCTTTTTTCAATAAGAAAATATACTTTATTTCATTAAATGATAATGGTATATATGAAATGAGCCAGGAATTGCTGACGTATAAGTATGATATAGACAACACGCCAGGCGAGATTATACCAAGAATCAGGGTTACTAAAACTATTCGTAAAGAGGACTCAAGCGTATTTAGAGCTAATCAGTTTTCTTTCTGGTTAGAGCAGGGCGTGACCGGGTTCTTTGTAGGCGGTTCAGATACTATATTTGGAAAGCTTATTACTGAAGCTATAGGCGATACCGTAATATCTGAAGATGGTTTAACTCTTCTAAGCGAAGAAGGTTTGGCTTTTGTTAATCCAGACAGGCCGCGTGTTGATTTGACTATATCTAAGAACGGTAACCAATCTTTTAGTAATATTGTGTCGCGTGAAATGAATAGCGAAGGGAATTATCGTAATCAAATTAACTGGCATAGGCTAGGCCAAGCCAATGAAATTACTTTCCAGCTGAGATTCTGGGGTTTTCAAAGATTCGTGGCAAATAACGCTGCGCTGGAGTTGTATTAATGACCGTGCCTAGCCTGCCTCCATTTTACGACATGAACTACACCGATAAAGACGGTAATTTAACTACTGAAAGTTTAACTCATAACGATCAAACTTTTCAGACATTAAATACAGTAGTTGATCGCGTTAATAATGGCTGGACTTTTCCAAGTTATACGAATGCAGATATCGCAGCGTTCGGAGCTGACACTAGTGTTGCAGCTGGAACCGTTTGGTTTAGTACTGACGATAGTAAGTTAAAATTAAAAACGGCAGCAGGGACGATTGTCGAAATAGATTCAACACCGTAAGGAAATACAATGGGAATATTTAGTAGCCAAAACCCTACGCATGAGCAGAATAAGTATTTTGATCGGATAAATACACAGTCTCACCAGACTTATGATCCTTATATTCAACAAGGTCAACAGGCGGGACAACAGTTAGGTCAACAATACGGACAGATGGCACAAGATCCAGGAGCATTTTACGAGCAATTAATGCAGGGTTACCAGCCGTCAAAGCAATATCAAATGCAAAACGACGCGCAGCAAAGATCCGCGGGTAACAGCGCTGCCGCTGGTGGCATGAGAGGCACGCAACAAGACATAGGTAACGCCGCTCAGATATCAGACAGGTTAATGGGCGATGATATGAAGCAGTGGTATGGAAATATAAGTGGTCTGATGACCGCAGGTCAAGCTGGTCAGCAAGGTATGGCTAATCGAGGTTATGACGCTGCAACAGGTCTTGGTGGCGATTTAAATAATATATTTGGCATGCAAGCCGGACAGGCAATGCAAGATGCGCGCGGTCATCAAGATACACGAGGTCGTGTTTTTGGTGGTTTAATGGGTGCAGGTGCGGGAGCTATACAGGGCGGTATGACAGCGGGGCCATGGGGCGCAGTCGCAGGCGGTTTATACGGTGGCGCCAAAGGCTCCGGATTCATGAAATAAGGTATAAATTATGGTTTTCGATCCAAATAGTTACAATGTTACCGGTCAGCATGAGTTTCAAGTTGATCCAATGATGCAAGGTTTAGGCCAAGCTTTACAAGTACCTCAGCAAATGCAGCAGCAAAAGCTAAGGGATGATTTAATGCGGGCGCAAACCCAAGAAGCACAAGCTAAAGGGGATTTTCAAGTTGGTAAAAATAATTTTGTAGCCAATGGTGGTTTAGGCGGCGGTGGTGATGGTACTGGCGGTGGGGGTGGTGGATTGCAAAATTCAGATTTGCGTAAACTATACGGCTTTGACTCTGAAACACCAGAGCAACTGGAAGCGCGCGCAATACGAACAAGTCAAATCAAAGCCCAGCAAAATAAAGCTCTTAATAAGAGCGAAGGTACAGAGACTTTCATAACAGATAGACAAAAAGCCCAAAACTCAGCAAAAATGGCAATCGACCCTATTAAAGACTTAATGAAGAATAATATCCCTGGATTTTGGAAGGCTCACGTCGTAGGTGGTGATGATGAAACCGAAGCAGATAATACCTCGCTATTAGCTGCTGATAATTATATGAAAAGTAAAGGCATACAACCAACTGAGCAAAACCTTGAAAAGTTTCATAAGCTGTTCAGACGAGGATCAAATGAGGGCGATACATCTTATCTTAAAAGACTTGCTAAATACTTAAAAGAAACGGAGAAACTAGCGAAGGGCGATTCTAGCGACGAAAAAGATGCGCCATTAAAAACCACCTTTAGCAGTAAAGCTGAGTTTGATGAGTATAAAGGCGGCTTGTCTCCTGAAAGACTACAAGAATTTCAAAAAGCAATGGGGTTTTAATCATGGGTTATAAACCTACCGCAGCAGATTTTGCAGATACAGGCACTAGCCAGGGTGGTTATACGCCTACTGCTCAGGATTTCGCCGCGCCTGAACAAGAGCCAGATAATAGAAGTTACTGGAGCCAATTTAGCGACCGCATGACAAATGATTTAGCTGATTACAGAAAAGAGCAAAGCGTTAACGAAGACGGAAGCCAAAAAACTGATTGGGAAAAAATGCAAAGCATAACATCTAACCCAGTATCAAGGTTTGAGCGTAGGTTCGGCGCTAATGCATTATCTAGTATTGGTGAAACCGGTAAACAATTTCATAATCTAATGTCTGACTTAGGCGTTCCAGGCATGACTAAACTACCCGATACTAACTTTGATGAAGTGCTTGGAATTAAAGACCCTAACGTGGTTGATTCATTAATGAAACTTGCGCCAGAGATAGTGGGCAGCTTATTAGTTCCTGAAGCTAAAGGAATACAGTTAGCTGGGAAGATTGGTAAGTATTTAAACCCAGCTAGTAGAGTAATTTCTAATGCGGTAAGACAGGGTGGCGTTGCTGCCGCTTTTAACCCTAAAGACGCAGTTGACGCGGCAACAACCGCGACCGCATCAAGCGCACCATTCTTTGCGGTTTCTGAAGCAATAGGTAGTAATAGCCCTAAAGTTAGAACGGCAGCACGCGTAGGCCGAAGCTTATTAGGCGCACTAATGGGTGGTGAACTGGGCAATAAAGTTGCTGGCGGTTACGGCGGCGCGGCGGGAGCGGCGTTAGGTGCTATAACCGGTGGTCGAGGAGTGCATAAGGATGAAGTGCGTAAGATTAAAAAAGCTATGGATAAAAATCCTGACTACGCTAAAAGAATGGAAGCGGCAAGAAGGCAAGGCGTAGACTTAAGACCTGCCGAGGCGTTAGACTCACCAGCAATAGCAACACAGCAAGGTAAGCTAGAAAGAGGCGATAAGACACAACAGATTATGTATGATTCTGGTCAAGCCCGCGTTAAGCAAGAAGAAAAAGCCATTAATAAATTTTATGACTCGGTTTCCAGTAAAGAGGACGAGGCTAAGATTGATAAGCTATATAGCAAATCTGGTAAAGTTAAGGTAGATAAAAAATACCAAGACAAGTGGGAAGGTAAAGCAACGAGAAGTAAAACTGTTGAAACTAAAGAAGGCGAAGTTATAGCCAAAAAAGATTTATTCGAGGCTAAACCAGGTCAGGATTTTGTAGAAACGCTAGACGGCGAAATTATACTTAAAAAAGATTTCATGCCAGAAGCCGTCGGCAAAGTTAAAGGCGGTAAGCAGATATTTAAAGACGCTGTCAAAGAATTAGAAAGCGATAAAGCTTATACAGATGTATTAAAAGGCGCTCATAAAAATAGCATAAAATATTACGACCAAGTAAAACGAAAACTTTATGCAAAAGAAAAAGCTTATAGACTAAAAGGCGACAATGCTGGCGCTGATAATATAGCTAAAGTTAGAAAGAATATGGTCAAAGAATTAGATCAGTTTTCAAAAGATTACGCTTTAGGTCGAAAGTTCAGCGAAGCACAAAAAACAAGAGAAAAAATAGAAAACTCTTTAAATGAAGGTGATGTGAAAGGTAGTAACTTCTATACTAAAGTTAAGAATCGCAAGCTATATGATGAATTATCGTTTCATTTGCGAGACAACCCTAAAGCACTAAGTAATCTAGAAGATTTAAGGCTAATAAGTAAAGACTTACTTAACCCGCCAACTGTTAAAACGGCTCGAGGTTCTGCTAAAGGCGGCATGGATGAGGCTAGAAATACTAAAGTTGAAATTTATAACGAGTTATCTAACAAATTCCTAGATATGATAGCTGGTAAGCCTGGTCAAAAAACAGCTAAATTGATTACCGATCCTAACTGGGATAAAAAAATAGCACAAATATTAGAGCTAAGCAAAGGCCAGAAGATGACAGCCGCAACTAGCAAGCAGTTAGGCAGGGTCATAAGTCAGGCCGTGGCAGCGTCTACAAGTGAACCAGACAAAAAGGGAAATAAATAATGGCATTAGATGAGAAATATTTTATAAGCGCGCCTTTAGATCAATATTTTGTTGATAAAGACACTGGCTTACCTTTGTGTAATGGCACTATAACTTTTTTTCGTGACAGCGCACGTACAACTCCAAAAGCTGTATTTCAATTATCAGGCACGCCTGCTAATTATACATACACCGCTCTAACCGACCCTGTTGTGTTAAGTAGTGTTGGTACATTACAAAACGCTGGCGGCGATAACGTCGCGCTATATTATTACCCTTACGATAGCGAGGGTAACTTAGATTTATACTATGTGGTTTGTGAAAACGAGGGTGGTATTGAGCAATGGACGCGTGAGGGGTGGCCTAACATAACGTCCGCAAATGATCCGACTGATGATGAATTTCCAATACAAAACCAAATAGCCAATCCCCAGTTTACAAGGGTATTTCTAAATGAAGGAATCACTACTACTTATTCTGTATCTTCTGCTGTTACTGAATTTAATCTTGCTCCTGATTGGAATATTGAAGTAAGTAATCTTGTTGGCGCTGGTAGTGTGATAGTGCAAAGAATTGCTGTAACAGGCTCAGCTAATATCGTGACAAGTCCTCCATATGTTTTAGATGTCGAGGTATCTGCTGGCACAACTTGCAGGTTGATCCAAAGACTAAAAGTAAATTCTGGACTTTGGGCAAGCACCGACGACCAAGAAATATTTTTAGCTGGAGTAATGGTTGGCACAAATATTAACGTGGGTGATGCTGCTGTTAATATGTACTACAAAGAATCAAGCTCAGCTACAGGAATTTTAGTGGCGGCAGGTTCTTTTGCTAATGGCTCTTATAGTATTACAAAATCAGGCACGCTTGACCCAATACCGTTATCAACAAACGGCAGTAGTAGCTCTGATGGTTACGTAGAAATTTATCTAGAATTTGCAGGAAGCACACACGTTAGGGTTTCTAGTTTACAGGTAGTACCAACTCTATCAAATGCTAGCGTTGCGTCGGGCGTTAATATTGTTCCTTATGATGCTAAAGCTAGTAATCGTGAACAAGCATTAATGGGCAGTTACTACATACCTAATTTAGAATCTAAGCAAGTACCAAGTCTTTTAACAGGCTGGGACTTTCCTTTAAACCCAACCCAATTTGGTGAAGATCATACATTGGGCGCGGCTACTGCTTACGTTTGGGATCAAACAATTGGCTTAAGACTCACTGGTAATGTGGCTGTCACTCGTAATGCTGCGTCAGGTGGCATGAACTTAATTAATGCATCGGCCTCTGAAGTGTTTTATATAATGCAATACTTAACAGGTGGTGATGCTAAAAAAATACTTACTAATAAAATGTCGGTTAACGCGGTAGCTTATAAAGGATCGGTTGGTTCAGATGTTACTATGCGTGTTTATATGTATAGAACGATAGCCTCATATAGCTCATGCGTCGCAGTTACTGCGGCAGCCTATGCTAACGTGACTTACAATGATGTTAATCCAGGCGCAACATTGACTAATGATGGAGCTGCTGGCGCTTATGTTATTTTTCCTATAGATGGCTTAACACCTGCTGTAGGTTCTAGGGTTTTAGTTAAAGACCAAGCGGCCACTCTTCAAAATGGTGTCTATACTGTAACTACGGTAGGTGATGCCGTAAATATCAACTGGGTTCTTACTCGTGCGACTGACTACGACACAACTGCCGAGGCAATAAAAGGTGCAATATTCCCAATTGATTTTGGCGGTGATACTTTAAGTTTAACTAGCTGGTCGCAAGATAACACTGTTGGTACATTAGGAACAGACCCTATTACATTTACTCAAACTGCAAGCGTTCCTTTAGTTGGAGCGTCAATTGGTACAGTTGCAGCCAGCGGGGAGTTCACGCTGAACGCGGCGTCAGGACAAGGATTAAACTGGACTGAGATTGAAAGAAATGGATTAGGAGTAGCAACCGCAACGCTACCGACAGTAACAGCATCAACAGACCTAAATAATAATATAGATACTAAGTTTTCAAACTGGCAGGTTACTGACGCAGCAGAAATTAGCAATACAGATAAATTTGCTATAGTTGCAACCTTTGTGGTTCCTACGGATAACACTCAAGTAACAATTGATTCTATAAGTGTCACGCCTGGTAATATACCTTGCAGACCTGGCGCTAAAAGTGAAGCGGAAAGCCTAGCTGACTGCAGACAGTATTACGAGAAAAGCTATGAGCTTGGAACTGCTCCACCAGTAGCAGCCACGCCTACTGTGCCAGCTACATTTACAGGGGTAAAAATAGTTACTGCGCCCTTAGCGTTTACTACAACAGGTAGCACCAATAGACTTATGCGTCCTAATTTTAATCTTGAGTATGTAAATAAACATACCGTGCCGCAAATTACTATATATTCACCAAACATTGTTGGTGGCGCAACTTTGATAAATAAATTGTATATGGCTCAAAGCACAAATGGTGTGTACAGCAATCCTTTTTTGTTAAATGGATACTTAGGTACTTCTCCTGACTGGCGTATTGACTCAACCACGAGAGACAGGACTTATATGAGGGTTATAGATTCAAATGCAATTGCTAATCTTGGTGTTTTGGATTTCGAGGCTGTGCTCGCGTATCATTTTGTCGCTGATGCGCGTTTGGGCGTGGTATAATAATTTAAATTTTAAGGATGAAATAATGATTAGAAATTATATAGGGCAGCAAGCAGTGGACGATTTCGGTCAAGTTTTTGCCAGCTATAAATATAGCGCTGCTGTTGCGGCAACTACTGACACTCTTTTAACTGTTCCAGGTGGCGCGGCTAGATTTAAGGCGCTAATCAAAGCAGGTGTAGACGCTGAGATTTGGGTAGCATTAAATGAGGTTGCAGACATTCCGGCTGGCGCGGGTTTTGCTGCCGATACATCTGAGTTAGTGACTGTTAATGGTGAGGTTTGCCGTGAGGTAACCGCTGGTGACGTGTTGCACTTCTATTCAACAGCTGGTGGAACTGTAAGCGTGGTATTTTACGCAGTTATATAAGTAAATAACAGAGGGCTAAGGAATGGCTGACAAAAAATTTAGTGACTTTACCGATGGTAATGAAGTCCAGGTTGGTGACACCGTTGTCGGCCTTCGAGCTGGTGTAAACTACAAATTCGATTTTCCTGGTGATGGCATAAAAGATAGTAATGGTAATTACTTATTTAAATATGCGTCTGCTGGTGCGGCTAGTGTAAATTACTTAACCTTTACTAACTCTGCTGCCGGTAGCGCGGTCATTTCAGAGGCTGCCGGTAGTGATGCAAATATTGATTATATTATTAGAGCTAAAGGTGCTGGTGTTATACAGATGCCTGCTAACCTTACTCTTTTAACGCAACTCCAAGTTGATAACATCACAATTGATGGTAATACAATTAGTAGTGTTGGAGATTTAAATTTCGTTCCAGATGGTACTAATAATGTCAGTCTAGGTAATTATACTTTTGATGCAGATCAAACTGTTGGTGCCGGTCAAGATGATTATGTAATGACATATGATAATGGTACTGGTTTAGTATCATTAGAGGCTGCTACTGGCAGCACATCACCGTTAACAACCAAGGGTGATTTGTTTGGTTTTACTACTGTTGATGTTAGATTAGCTGTTGGTGCTACTGATGGTATGATGCTGCAAGTCAGTGCTGCTGAGGCTACAGGCTTAGCATGGTCAACTGCTACTTATCCAGCTACAACAACAATTAATCAATTGCTATACAGTTCATCAGCAAATATTGTTGCTGGGTTAGCTACTGGCAATGACAGTGTATTAGTTACAAGCGCAGGTGGAGTGCCGTCATTAGCGACCACATTACCATCAGGATTAACAATACCTGGCTTTGCAACAGTAGTCGGCGTGCAAAATAGTGCATATACATATTCCGCTGATACTGGTGCGGCTGATGCATATGTTATAACACCATCACCAGCGATTACAGTCTATACCGATGGTCAGCAATTCATTATGAATGCTGTAAATCCTAATACTGGCGCATCGACAATAAACATTAATGGTTTGGGACTTATTGATATTGTAAATACCGATGGCAGCACACTGCTTGCAGCAAATATCAAAGCTGATGGCATCTATTATTTGGTTATAGATGTTGGCGGAACTAAAGCCAAGCTACTGAATCCAAATAATGCAGCAGAAGCAGCGCAGCCATACTTTAACAGTACATTCCTAGAATCACCAACAGTAACGATGACTTACGGTGGCGGTAATGTCACACTTAACCTACAAGATGCTAGTGGCACAGATGATTTAACAGCCCTCACAAGTGAAGGTGCTTTGATTTTTGACTGCACACCAGTGGCGACAGTTAATGTGACTGCTGGAACTGATACCGTTCCGGTTCAAACTTATGTGTATATCTTGGTATCAAATCTGCCTGGTAGCACGATGACGACTTCAACAGTTGGTTGGCCTAGTGCTGAGTATATTGCAGTTGCTACAGTAGTTACACAGTCTGCGACTACCGCTGCGGTTGACGGGGTAATTAAGCTACAGGCATGGACAGACCATGTTAAGAATTCAATTGATAACGGTCATAGCTCAGAGATAAATTTCTGGATTAGGCAGCAAAACGCCACATGGTTTTCTGGTGTTGCATCAACTACTACCCCTGTTAATGGTGGCGGTGCTGGTGCGGCTGGCGTATTTAGTCTTGCTACTACTGCTGGTGTCACACTACAGTTACATCAACATGCATACCCTGTATTTAATACTGGTACAGGCTCGCACGTATATGTACCTAACGATAGTTCATCAGCGTACAGACGAGTCACAGACCTAGCAACAATGCTAACAGATGCTAGTGGTAACTCGATGAGCAATAAGCGTTACAATCTAGTGGTGTGGGGCAGCAGTTGCGAGGGCGTTGGTCTAGGCACAATGTTTGTAAATCTACCTACTGATTCATACAATAACGATCAAGATGCAATTGATGATATAAATAGAACTACTGTTTTTACCATCCCTAAGATATTCAAAGGCACTGGATTCTTAATAGCTAGAATTACGGCAAGGCATGTGGCATCTGGTAATACCTGGGAAGTATTAAACATAGAAGATTTAAGGGGTATAGCTCCTTCTGTGGCGACTGGCTCTGGTGTGGGCGGCTTGACTGAAATCGTTCAAGACACAAACCCAGTATTTGGTGGCAATGTAGGGATGGGTGCGTATCGCATTAAAGATTTAATAGCTTGTGACGCAGCGGATGTTACTAAAGAATTCGAGGTTGATTGTAACGCAGCTACAACTTCAACAAAGACTACTTTACTGTCTAGCCAAACTGCAAATAGGAGTATCACGCTACCAGATGCTACAGATACTTTGGCTGGTAAAGCAACTACTGATGTTTTCACTAATAAATCTGTAGACCTAACAGATAACACATTAACTGGAACGCTAACCGAATTTAATACTGCCTTAGCTAGTGATAGTTTTATGAGCTTAGGTGTAGCGCAAGAGTACACTAAGACTAAAAACTTTAACGCTACCACACTGACCAGTACAACTAATGCAGTTGCTTGGGATTTAGAATCTAATCAGGTAGCTACCCATACCGCAACAGAAAACACTACTTTATCAGCTCCGACTAATCAGGTGGCTGGTGCGACATACATACTAATTTTTGTACAGGATTCAACACCTAGGACTTTAGCGTTTAATGCGGCATATATGTTCCCTGGCGGAACTGCCCCCACTGTTTCAACTGGTAGCGGAGCAATAGATATACTAACCTTTGTAAGTAACGGAACGAATATGCTTGGAACATTCGCCCAGGATTACAGCTAATGACTTTTGTAACGCCAGTCACATTTTACCAAGTAGGCGGCAGTGCATTTACTGAAGCCACGGGTGGTACAATTACCACGGATGGAAATTATAAAATCCACACCTTCACCAGTAGTGACGATTTTGAGATCACTGGACTTGGTGCTGATGATACGTTCGACGTATTAGTCGTTGCTGGCGGTGGTGGTGCCGGTGGGATGAGTGGATCGGTCGGGCCGAGTGGAGGCGGCGGCGCAGGCGAATATATATATCAAACTGGTGTTACAACATTCAGCACTGTTGGTATTAAAACCATAACGGTAGGCGCAGGTGGTGCAGGCGGTATAGGTGGTTCTGTTTCAGGCGTTGTGGGCGATGATTCAAGCATTGATGCTACTTATGTTGCTGACGGTGGTGGTAAAGGTGGTTCGACTGGAACATATAAAGAAGCTGGTGACGGTGGTTCAGGTGGTGGCGCAGGCTCACTGGCAACTGGTGGTGGCGGTGCTTCTACTGCAACTTATGACGGTAACACCGGTGGTGCTAACTCAAGTTATAATTGTGGTGGTGGTGGCGGTGCCGGTGCTGTTGGTGCTGGTAATGCTGGTGTCGGTGGCGTAGGTTTGTCTAACGATATATCCGGGTCTACACTGTTCTACGCTGGTGGCGGAGGTGGTGGTGGTAATGGCTTTTTGGGTGGCGCTGGAGGAAATGGCGGCGGCGGTGATTCGGTCTATGTGGTTGGAGATACATCGCCAGGCGATCCTGGTGATGCTAATACCGGAGGTGGGGGCGGCTCTATTTCAAGCTCTGGTTATATAGCTCAAAATGGCGGGGCAGGCGGGTCGGGTATCGTTGTGATTCGGTATCTGTACCAGTAAATAAACAAAACTAAAAAGGATTTTAGTATGTCAATAAAGGACATTAAAACAGATTCGGTAGGTCATTCAGGTGTGACACCGAAGATTGTTTACATATCAACGGATGATACTTTGGCTACAGTTACGGCAACTGGTTGGCTGAACGGTTTAATTACTCAAGGGTACGATATAAAAGAATCGGATGCTTTTCTTATAACAACTAAACTTACTCCAAATGCTGCTGCATCGCAAGCCAATTGGCTCGAAGCTAGCAAGTCGGGGGGCGAGTGGTCACTTATAGGTATGCCATCCCCAGCATCAGTAACTAGCGTATCTGGTACGGCAGGTAGAGTTACATCGACTGGTGGCGCAACCCCTGTTATTGATATCGATGCTGCTTATGTTGGTCAAACATCACTAGTTACGCTCGGCACTGTGACTTCTGGCGTTTGGTCTGCAACTGGTATTGCGGTAAATAAAGGTGGTACTGGAGTTTTAACTACAACTGCTTATTCAGTTCAATGTGGTGGTACAACCGCTACGGGCGCACATCAGAATGTAGCTGGGGTGGGTACGACTGGGCAAGTTCTCACTAGTGCTGGGGCGGCTGCATTACCAGCATGGTCAACACCTGCTGGAGGGGGTACGTCCTTAGCTTTAGGTTTAAATGGTGATGCAAACACAGGTGATAATTATATAACCCCATGGGGATATATCTTTACCACTTCCGCATCAACCCCTACAGTTAATAAAATAAACTTTTTAGCTATATACGTCCCTGGTGCGACATACACTAGAATTGGTGTGTACGTCGCCACAGGGGCATCTTCTGGGACGGCTAGGCTCGGTTTATATGAGGTAGATACTGATGGTTCCCCTGGTGACTTAGTGTTAGATGCTGGAACCGTCGATTTGACTAGCACAGGCGCACTAGAAATTACAATCTCTCAAGCTTTAGATGAGGGTTGGTATTATATTTGCTATATTCCTAGTGCTAGTGATGGATCAGTGAGAAGAGGTGTGAGCACTTATTTCGGCATGTCTCTTTTAGGTGCTACAAGTATAAGCGCAGCATCTTTAGGTTGGTCAAAAGTAGATGCAGCACAGCACACGGCACTTTCTGATCCTGCTGTCTCTGCACTATCGACAATAACGTCAGTAACAGGCACACAAGCTTTGTGGGTGAGGGTGGTTTAATGAGTGATTATACGGAACTAAAGGCTAAACAAGAAGTACAGCTTGCTAATTATAAAGGTAAAAAACTTACAGTTTCAGATGGTAAAGGAAATATTGTTGAGCAAAGCGATACAAGAACTTTTCAAGGGCATTACCTTGAGTGTCGAAAACATCTAAAGTCCATATTTTCGGATAAGTACAGCGAGAAGTATCAGCAGTACAAGGTTGATAAAGCAAGATCGAGATCATTACCAAGCAAGCATGAGCAAAAAGAGATACTAGATTTTGATATGGAGATGATGGCTCACTACAATGATGTTAAGCAGGACTTGAAAGCGGCTAAAACCATAGCTGCACTTGAGGCTGTCTTTGCAAAACACAAGGATAAATTAAACACATAATTTATTCTTAATATAAACCAATAAATGACAAGGATGTCAGATGACTGTTAATTACGTTAAAACGCAATCAATCGGGGAGTCCGGACAAAGCCCTAAGATTGTATATATAGATACAAATGACACGCTAGCAACCGTGACAACTGCTGGTTTCCTTAATAAAATAGCAAAACAATATGCGCTTGCAGAAGGCGATGCAATTTTAATAACTACAACAGCCACTCCTACCACAAGACAAAAGCAATTAAGCTTGCTAGATGTGACTTTCTTGAATGGCAACTGGTCATTAATTACAATGACAGCCCCATCAACAGTAGCTAGCGTGACTGGGACAGCAGGCGAAATTATAGCAACGGGTGCAACCAATGTTGTGATAAGTATAGATCCAAATTATCCAGGATCACTTAATATCACAGCCGTGGGCACGATCACAAGTGGAACTTGGAATGGTAGTACCATTACGGTACCATACGGTGGCACAGGCACTACCGCATTCACTCCTTACTCTGTAGTACTGGGTGGCTCTACTTCTACAAGCAACCTGCAAAGCGTAGCAACACTTGGGGCTTCTGGGCAAGTATTAACGAGTCAAGGCGCATCTGCGGTTCCAATATGGACAACCATTGCTGGTGCTGGCGATATGATTCTAGCCGCTGTACAAACGAATACTGGTGCTAAAACTTTTGATGCCAACACGTTTATTTTAGCTGGTAGCACTAGTGGCACGATAACAGTAAATGCGGCAGCGGTTGCAGGAACACAGACTATCGTAATGCCAGCACAATCAGGAACAATTGCTTTAACAAGTGACATTCCTGCCGATCCTGTTCCACTAGTCAACGGTGGCACAAATGCAGCGTTAGTAGCATCTAATGGTGGGGTGTTTTACAGCACAGCTACAGCAGGTGCTATATTAGCTGGGACAGCTACAGCAGGTCAGATGTTACGCTCAGGTGCGACAGCTGCCCCAACTTGGTCAACAGCTACTTTCCCTAATTCAGCTGGTAATACCGGAAGGGTATTACGTGCTGATTGTACAAACTGGGTAGAATCTACAAGTACATATGGCGACGTATATACCGCTAATGATATTCTATTTGCATCGTCAACAAATGCTGTATCTGGCTTATCCACCATCAATGACGCTGTACTAATATCTGGCGCAACAGGAATACCATCCTTTAGTACAACATTACCAGCTGGAGTTTTATCCAATATCACAACGCTCGGTACTGTAACAACTGGCACCTGGAACGCTGATACCATTACGGTACCATATGGCGGCACAGGAAATACGACTTTCACTGCCTACTCTGTTATTTTAGCAGGGGCGACAGCACAAGGTGCGTTTCAAAATGCAGTAGGACTAGGTACTAGTGGTCAGGTATTAACTAGCGCAGGCGCAGGTGCAGCACCAGCGTGGGCAACTCCTGGAACTGGTGGCGCAGTAGCTACCGTTGTTGGAACTGCCAACAGAATTGATGTTGATTCTACTGACGCAGCTAATCCAATTGTTAACATTGACACTGCATATGTTGGTCAAGCATCAATCACAACGCTTGGCACAATCGCAACAGGCGTTTGGTCTGCAACTGATGTCGCATTAGCGGCAGGTGGCACGAATGCAAGCTTAACGGCAGATGACGGGGCAATCGTATATAGCACAGCAACAGCAATGGCACTTCTTGCGGCAACAGCTACAGCAAGTAAAGTTCTGATGTCAGGTTCGAACGCAGCTCCGATTTGGTCGACACCAACATACCCATCTGGTTCTGGAGCGGCAGGAAAAGTAGTAAGGGCGGATGGGACTAATAATGTTTACAGTACATCTACTTTCGCAGATACATATGCGGCTAGTTCGTTATTGTATTCAAATGGCGCAAATACCGTAACGGGTTTAGCTAAAGTTAACAATGCAGCCTTGGTGAGTAGTGCTGCTGGAGTTCCAGCCTGGGAAGCCTTAACTGATGGTGAGATCATCATTGGTTCTGCCGCTGGAGTGCCTATTGCAGCTAATATTACTGGTGGTACTGGCATTACAGTTGTTGATGGTAATAACAGTATTACAATTTCAACTACAGCAACGGGTACGACTTGGTCAGAGATAGTAGGCACAACACAAGCTGCTGCTATTAATAATGGCTATATAGTTGGTAACGTGGCTCAGACCACAATTACACTCCCTGCAACCGCTGCGGTTGGTTCTGAGGTTCAAATTGTAGGTAAAGGTGCTGGTGGGTGGATATTATCAGCCAACACAGGCGATACAATTATTAATGGTGATGACGAAACAGTGGCTGGCGGTAATCTTACTGCGGCTAATGCTCATAACTCCATAAGGGTTATATGTATTACTGCTAACACGACATGGACTGTTGTTTCTACATACAGTACTGGCATAACAGTTGAAGTATAATTCAAGGAGAATAATTAAATGGTTACTAGAAATCAATTAAATTTAACCCTAGCGGAGCAGAGTGGTACGGGTAAGTTTGCTGGTACAGTCAGTCCAACATTCGAGACACCGATACTAGGGGTGCCACAATCAGGTGATTTATCAACGTGCAGTGATTACCCACTTAGCGCATTAACTGGGCTTGGTACAAATGTGGAAGCATGGCTTGCAGCTCCAACCAGCGCAAATCTGATCGCTGCTGTAACCACAGACAATACTGGTACTGGGGCATTAGTTTTTGCGACTAATCCTGTTTTCGTAACTCCAAATATTGGAACGCCTTCGGCTGGTGTATTGACAAACTGTACTGGTTTATTAGTAACAGGCGGCGGCACAGGTGTTGCGACTAGTGTTGCTTACGGTGTTCAAGTAGGTGGAACAACAGATACAGGAGCGCATCAAGTAATTACACCTGGCACAGCTGGGAAAGTACTTACCAGTGGTGGTGCTTCGGCTGTTCCAACATGGGAGACTGCTGGCGGTGGTGGTGGTGGTATAGTTTTCGGGACACCTCAAGCCACTACTTCAGGGGGGGTATTTACTTTTTCCAGTTTACCAGCATTAATAAAGAGAATAACATTAATGTCTAAAGATTTTACCACTACAGGATCACAGAGCTTCATTCGCTTAGGTACTTCGGCAGGTATCGCTACGACAGGATATAAAATAGCTAGATTTGCAGGCGGTTCACAGAATTCAATATCTACTACCCAAATAAAAATTGACGATACGCCAAGTTCAAATGGTGGCGGTTTTACTTCCTTAGTACTAACTAGATATGAATCAGGTTCAGATGTGTGGATAGTGTCAGGCTTAACAACTCATTACGATGAACCGAACCAAGACACTCATACGGTAATTGGCTCTGTTTCGCTACCAGGTGAGCTAGACAGATGGAGCATCAACAGCACGTCAGGTGCTATGAATGGGGGTAGTGCTAATTATACATATGAGCTGTAATTAACACAGACTAATTTAAATACATAATATCAAGGAAATAATAATGACTATAAAAGACATTCAAGTAAATAACGTAGGTCAAGCTGGTGTGGCTCCATCAATACTATATATTGACACAACAAGCACTCGTGCAGAGGTCAACGCAAGTGGCTTCTTAAATGGTGCGGCTCAAAAATGGGGCGTTAGTTTTAGCGATAAACAACTAGCTCTTGTATCAACTAAAACCGCTCCTAACGCATCGGCTACCGAGGTCGATGTATATAGATTAAGTGGTTCTAGCCAGTCATGGTCTTTAGTACCTGTCAGTAATGACAAGTTCGCTGGTAAAGTAGCAGACGGCGGTGGTTCAGCTACAATTGCAATCACTGTGGCAGGGGTTGAAACAACTGACGTGGTTTTCGCGCAAGTAGAGGCCAGCACCGACCCTGTTAGTGTAATTAAAGTAACGCCGACAGCTAATACTGTAACAGTAATTTTGTCTGCTGACCCTGGTGCATCAACAGTTATTTCGTACCAAGTGCTAAGAGCATATTCTTAGTTGCATAGCTAGGCTATAGTATATTATAGTTTAGTGTGACCGGGTTTTTAGAACTTACCCCGTCTCCTAACTCAAACCGTTTCTGGAATTAGCACTGGAAGCGGTTTTTTATTGCCTCCGATTGCTGCATGTATGCAACTATATGATTTATCAGCAAAAAAACAGCCAAAAAAACAGACCTTTTTCTTTTATCTTTTTATTGATATTTGTGAATCATATTTTCGCTTAAAAAGATAAGGGGCATAACATGTTTATTTCAAATTCCATACGGAAAGTTTTGCCCTGTAAATTTTAAAAACTTTCCCGATACGACTCCCGGCGGGAACACTGTAACACATTTAAAATTAATCAATAAGCAGCGACGCTCGCTATGGGTAGGGGTAGTGTTGGTTCATATAAGATGGCTAACTACTGTAATTACAGTGAATTGCACTGCAATTACAGTGACTTTTGGTCGTTCTTATGAAACCAACTATACTTATATGCATAGGGGGTGTTATGATGAGTAAAAAGAAGATCGCATATATTATATTTGTTATTTTTATGACCTTTCATGAAGTATCAGAGGTAATTAACGGCGGCCATAGCAGCGACACGTTCAGTATTTTCAACTTCACTGATAATACGGACTGCAATCCAGCTCAATGTGAGATCCCCGACTGCATGAAGGACGTGCCAGATTGCGATGAAGGTGTTAATATTGGGAAGGCGTTATCAGCGATTAATCTTATTAGTAAAGGATTCACGGATTATTAATCATGAAGTTTCTTAAGGGAGGAGAAATAAGCGAATACACCATTCAGAAAATGGTTGTCTCTTATTTAAATCTTTTAAAAGTGGGTCACGCCGTAATTAAAATTGATAACGAAGGCTCAAAAGGGCGCGGCAAAGCTGGGTTAGGGTTAAGGCCTGGCGCTAGTGATATATTCATTGCCCGCGGTCGACACGGTAAGTTTGGGTTTTGGTTAGAGCTTAAAAGCAAGAAGGGCGTATTAAAACCCAATCAGCTTAAATTCTTTGAAGATATGGAAAGAGAAAATTATTATACCGCGGTGGCGTGGTCATTTGACGAAGCCAAAGACCACATCGACTGGTATCTATTAGAAAAAGATTAAAGAATGATTTTTATTCTAAAGGAGCTACTTTTTCTCTCTCTTATTTTATTGACCATTATATCGCTAAGCGCAAGCGCGAACGTCGCGGCATGCTCATTACAATCAAACCCAAACGTACTGCATCCTGTAGATACATAGCTAATTAAAACCTGGCAATCATGAACACTATAGTTTGTGATATGACCGGTGTTTATAACGGTAAAGTTAACCCCTTTTTGATTCTCATCTATTCTATTTATTTGTATTAGCATAAATTATCCTTATAGTCTTTAAGTGTGTAGTCGTTTTCTAAAATTGTACCGTCATCAAGGATATATTGTTTTATTCTTATGTCCCAACGGCCTTCTTGCTCTATTGTTATTTCGCTTAACCGATTTTCTTTATAAAGTTTAAGTAGCGTATAACTAAAATAGTCTTTCATAGGAAAAAACAGGTGCTTATTTTCTTTAGCGTCATAACCGTAACATCTTAGGCTAAAAGATTTATGCATGTCGTTATCCATTTTTATATTAATAATTTTAAATCTAAAGGTATCATAATATTGCTCTTGGGTGGCCGGTCTTTGTGTGACGTAAGTGCTCTCACCCTCATCATAATGAATAATATCTTTTACATTTTTACCGTCAAATACTATATATTTTGGTTTTTCTAATTCAGTATTAGCTCCTATGGCTTGAACTAAGCTTAACTCTTTTGAGCCAAACTCTTTTTTAAATCTTGCATGATCAATCTTATCTAAAACCGAATAGCTAACACCTCGACTTATAAGTTTATTATTTAAAATAGCCTTATAGACAACCTGCAAGGCTGTAGTCTCAGGGTATGATCTAAATTCCACAACTAACGCTTTTTCATTAGCTAATTTTATAGGGTTATCGCTTTCTATGTTTCTTACAAAAACCTTAAGTCCATCATATGTTTCTACACCTTCTATATTCACAATTTGCTTTAACTTATTTCTTCTAATAAGTGATTTTAATGTTTTTTCATTTATTTCTATGTCTTTTTCTTTGCAAATATCGTTAAATATCGCTTTTTTGAACTTATCAATACCTGATTGACTCTTAATAGAGTGTTTTTCTGTGTAGTACCCATACTTTTGATTAAGATAATCATTATCAAAGCTGTACATTATTTCAAAATGCGTAGAGTTACAATGATACATAGACCTAGTTACAAAAGATTTAACTTTATCTTTACAGGACGGAAATTCTGTTAGTTTCAAGTCAGGGTCTATCAATTCACACTTGCAATGCCTACATTTTCTAGCGCGAACATCATTTTTACCAGAGCAATAAGGGCAGCTTTTAAATCTAAATAAATAACTACAAACCGCACAACTTGACGCGCTTGTTAGGTTAAAGTTATTACACTCAGGGCATTCTAAATTATACTCGTGGCTTTCGTTTCTAAATGCAATGTAAGCGTCCCTAATAAAGGGGTTTTCTAAATCGCCGTGCCTTTCTAAGTTTTTAGCATAATCTAATACTAAACATTCTTTTTTGTCGGGATAAAGACGAAGGCCACGCCCTATACATTGAGTGTATAATACTAATGATTCGGTAGGCCTAACCATAACGATAGTATCAAAATTTGGTATATCAACGCCCGTGGTAAGCACGTTAACATTTATTAGATATTTAATACTACCAATCCTAGCCGCGTCTAAAATGCGGGCGCGGTCTCTTTCACTAGTTTTACCGGTAATAACCGCCGCACGCTGTGTTCCTAATAGCTTCTGACAATCATAACAATGCTTTATTGATGAGGTGAAAATAAACACGCCGTTTCTATCTTTGGTGATTTGCTGCACTTGTCGCATTATTCTATTTGTGCGATGTGTATCTTGGTCGACAATCTTAGCTAATGACTGCTGTGTGAACGTGCCTAATTTATTTGTTTTCGCTTGTGAAAAATCATAATAAAGACCTGAATCAAAAAAACCCCAGACCGGTGGCACTAAATATTTATTTTTAACTAACCATTCAGTTGTTATGTTAGCGACAGATTCTTTGAATAACTTATGCTCGCCTACTATCGACAAACCTTTACCGCGAAAGGGCGTGCCGGTTAAACCAATAACAATTAATTTAGGATTAACCTCTTTGTAGTGTGTGATTATTTGCATGTAAGACGTCTTACCGTCGTCATCATTACAGTTATGCGCCTCGTCAATAACTAAAATACTAAAATGTATGGCGGCTATTTCGTCCTCTGCCTCTATAGCTTTCTTAACTGAAATAGGCGCGCCAAACACAACCGCACCTTTCGCACTTTTAACATTTAGAGCAGCACAATATATGCTAGCCGAACCACCTTGTCTAATATATGCTTGGTAATTCTGGCTTATTAGCGTGCTATTCATTGTTAAACATAAAGCTCGCTCACCCTTAAGCTCTATGTGCCTTAATGTTTCGGCTATTATTAAAGACTTACCAGCGCCAACACTTGCGTTGACTAATATATTGTCTTTGTATTCATTATCTATTTTTAGAATCAAAGAAGCCACGGCCTCTTTTTGGTAAGGTCTCAATGTTAACACGCAAATTCCCTTTATTTTTTAATTTTACCAACAATAATATCTTTTATTTTTTGTTGTAATTCTTTTATTTTATTTAGATCGTCACGCGTTAGTGTTTTAAATATTTTATAATCCTTATAATAACTATAAAGATAAACTATATTAAACGATAGAACGCACGACCACAGAGCTACATGGTAGCTTTGTGGTAAAACGTTAAACAACACGCCGACAAGAAACCAGGATAGTACCTGCACGCCCATTTTAAAATGGAATCTCTAGATCATCAAAAGGGTCTACAGGTTCTTTTGGTTTATCGTAGTTTTCAGCCACGTTCTTTTTACCGTTTGGTAGTAACTTTAACTCGCTACCGGTAATAGAGTATATCCAACGCACGCCGTTCGCGTCTTCTATTTTCTTATTGCTAATCTCACCCTCAATATAAATAAGGTCGCCTTTCTCAGTGTACTTATTTGCAATCTCAGCAAGCTTATTGAAAAAATAAACAGTGTGCCACGTTGTGTTTTCTCTTTGTGCGCCTTGTTTATCTATATACTTTCGATTAGTAGCGATAGATAGGGATGTCATATCATTACCTGTTTTAGTTTGCTTATGGTCTTTATTGCCAATTCTGCCGAGTATTGTGGCTTTATTTATCATTTCTAATTTTCTCCGATAACAGCTTTATATCTTTTTTTAGTATGTATTGCTCTTGTAGCAGTTCGTTTAATTTCTCTTTCATTTTAGCGTGTTCAATTGACATCCAAATCACGGCCGAGAAGGCCACGAGATTAAATATTATATATATTGTATGCATAATTATTTACTAAGGTCTTCCCAGTTATTTTCGATCTCTTGTAGCCTGCTCGTTAGTAGCTTTTCAATAGACTCTAGCTGAGGCGAGATAACCTTACCTATATTTTGATTGATGTCCCAAAGACGATTGTTTACGTGGTGCAGCTCGAAACATATCAAAGCCACACCTATAATTAAAATAAACAACATGAATAACATTTAAGCCTGCTCCAACCGTGAAATAAAGTCGTTAGCTTGCTCGCTATCAACGCTTTCAATAGCGTCTATCTTGTAGTGGGCGAGCGCCTTTTCCATTCTGCCGTTATTGAATTCTTTTATTTCAACAAGCTCTTTAATTTTTTTAAGTTGATCAAGCGAAGCGGGTTCGGCTTTCGCAGGCGCGTCAACAACATCAGCTTTTTGTTGTCCAGCTGGCGCCACCTCTCCGGTGACCTCGTCCACCTCTGGCGCGTCCGAATGATTGATATTCGCAGTTTGATTATGAGTTTTCGCATTCCCTTGTGCCTCCGGTTTTTTTGTTGCCGTTACAGCTCCCTTGGCAAACCGTTTGTTTTCGTCTATCAAAGAGTTTAATCTATTAACGTCCTCTTTAATAATAGTTGACCGATTTCTTGGCGTTACGTCTTTAATTTGATAGTCCTGTACCTCTTCAGCTACAGATATCCCCGACAACGCGTCCGCAAATGTGTCGCGCAATGCGAAACCACGCGCTCGCATCTGCATCATTCTATCTGGGTAAGCAGCCCAAGTATTGCGACCCCATAAGCCAGCTCTTTTGGCGTCTTCCATAGTAAATATTCTTACCGTTTCTTCTGGGTACGACCTGCGTTTAACATGGCATTCAAAGCCTGTTACATCACCCTTACCATTTTTAATAGGTATCTCTTTAATGTATTCAAAGTCTGCGTGAGCTTGACATACCGCCAACACAGCGTCACCCCACATACATGGCTTACCGTTGATTACTGAAATATTTTGCAACGACTGAAGCTGGCCAAGACCAAGTGACCTGCCAAACTCAAAGGCAACTAACACATCCGCTGGCTTATTCTGATATGCTTTAGGTATTAATTGTGTTGTACTAATCATTTTAGCTATTCTAAATGCATGCTCAAATTTTGACTCGCTAAATAAGCTAGCATCTTGTTTGATTTGTAATTCGTTTGTCATTATACATTCCCCGTTAAATCATTAAACATATCTATTAAAAAGCTATTTAAATAATCAGTGTAATACTGCTCGCGCACCTCTTTTTTGTGGTCACCTAGATATTTAGACCCTTCATTTTCATTAACCATCAACTCTAGCCTGCCGACAGATTTATTCCACCTTAACAATACATCAGTATGTTCATCTAAAACCTGCTCATAATCAGGTAGACATTTCATTGAGGCAAGCCTGCTTTCTACCAATTTAATTTGGTTACTAACGATATTATACAAAAGCGCATCACTGTCATTCGCTTGCTTTAAGTTGTTTAATGATTTATTAATTTCTTGGCTATAGTCTTCATGCCACTTAAGTTGTTTACTCATGCCTAGTCCTCGTATTGTGCGTAATGTGGTATTGATAAAATCTTAGGTTCGTATGAATCCCAAGCGTCTGCTTTTAGTGATTCTGCGTAATCACCCATTAACTTATTGAAAAGGTGTTCACCGTACTCTAGCGCCTCATCATCTAATAGATAATAAGTACAAGCATAAGGCTCTACTTTTTCAACGCAGTAAAATATAAACTTCTGAAACTCAACGCCCAACGACTCAACCGCCGCTTTAATCATTGCTGCTTGCAAGAAATATCCATATTGAAACGCTGAATTTTGAAACGGTCGATAGCTACCGTCTTTAACTGTCTTTAAGTCGGTTATAACGCCGCCAATCATAGCGTCAGGCCTTACTTTACATTGTAAGCCTGTTGGCTCATGAGTAAAATAAATTGATTTCTCAACGTCACTACCTACAAATAACCCTTTAGCCATATCATCATTTAATACTAATTTGGCCATAGCTTGCGCGGCAGCCATATCGTCTGTCATAACGATTTCTCTGTGGCCAGCATAGTGCAGTGCATTTGCGTGTGCTTCCTTGCCTACCTTAGTAGCTCGACTAACCTTGTTCATCACAAAATACCTATCATCAATTTCACTAGGCTCTAATACCAATGTATGTATTAGGTTGCCCAGCGCAAAGGCCGCCGATGGTTTGGGTGGGGTGTAATCAGGGTTTAGGTATCTATGCCAATAATGTTTAGGTGATTGCTTATAAAGCCATAAAGCTGAGCGCGACACGCCCTGGCTGCCATGATACTCGTCATTAGTTATATCATGTAGCCCATTTTCAAATTGTGGTTTCAACATCTTATATCTCCTATATGCTTATATGTAATTTATTGTTACCAACGCTTGTAATTCTATTCAATTTTGGCTAAGATGTCAATAAGAATTGACGTTAACGAGGAAATAAACAGATGACAATTACACAAGTTATAAAGTACTACGGCAGTGCGTACAAGGCTGCTATTGCCTTAGGCGTGACTAGACAGGTGCTAAGCTCTTGGAAGAAAAAAGAAAATGTGCCATTATTGCAACAGTACAGATATGAAAGACTTACTGCAGGTAAGTTGACCGTAAGAGATGAAATGCTTAAGATACAACTTAATAAACAAAAGAATAGGGAAATTCAAAATGAGCGAACAGGCAGCGGCACCGACTAAAAGTGAAGAATTAAAAGTTAACTCTGATGTGTTGGGATTTAAAGATTTTTTAACACTAGAGCTTAGCAACTGGGTTAAAATTCTAGAAGACACTAAGACCAAGGTTGCATCGGCACCTGACGATCTATATTCCCCGATACTACAAAACGCGCATAGTCTGATTAGAGCATGCGACAGAGAGGTAGTATATATGCACAAGCTAGAAGAGTTAGCTCTTGCTCAGCACGAAGAGGCTTTAAAAGATGCGGAGCCATTAGTCGCTAAAGCATAGGCTGTTTAAATGAATGTTTATGCAGATCTAAAAAAGCAGCTTAAGCAAGTTTGTATAAGACAGGACACTTTAGCCTTAGAGGCGCGCCAGCTTGATTATGAGGCGCTAAAAGGTAAACGTAATACTGTCTTTGTACATTTAAGTCACGCCCTAGATATGGCTTTTCAGGATATGTACGGTGCTACTAACCCCGAGGTTCAATTTATACTCAAAGAGTTTTTTAGGGATTTTAATGATTCATTCATTTTAGTTGACGACTTACTAAAGGAGCATAGAAAAGATATGAACTGTTGCAAATCAAAAGAGCTGCGTTAGGCGCGCTAGACTTATACCAAATATCATGTAAGATGTTGTTGACGTTAACAATATAAGGAGTATGTAAGTGTCAACAATAAAAGAAAAAGAGGTTATCACAATCAACCGCGATGCTTTAATGGATAGTGATTTTAACCTACTAGACTTAAGAGTATACCTACTTACAAAGCTAGAATCTGAAAAAGCTAATGCAAACGGCGGGGAATTTGCACCTGAGAATATATCATTTGCGACAGAAATAGGAATTCACCCTAGAACATTACAAAAATCTTTTGAACGGCTAGAAAAGCGTGGCTATATATTGCGCGAAATGAAAGACGGTAAAAGGTACGTTTATTTATAACGGGACTGGATCTTAAAATGAACTTAGGTAATAATAACTCTAAGTTTTTTGGACAATAAAAAGCCGGTCATGAAACCGGCTAATTAAATTCAAAGACCACAAACACATGGTATTCTCTTCGACTTGGCAGTTGAGAGAATACCAACACTAACAAACCATGTCAACCGCCAAGACGGTTAAAACTGCCACAAACAAGGGGGTTTTAACTATGTCATTGATACCAAAGAAAAACAACTTTACTATTCACACTAAGATAATCTTTGATTTATACTTAATCAACGCGGCCGATTCGGCTATGCCACTAAAAAACACATGGAGTGTGAATTAATGTCCTATTTTACGATACCAAGTTTTGTTGTAGACAATAAAGTACTATCGGTTGCTGAAAAGTATTTATATGGTTATTTCCATACACATTACTTTAACGGCAATACTATTTTTGTTAGTAATGCTAACTTAGCTGGGATGCTTAACTGCGAGGTACGACAGATTCAAAATATATTAAATAGTTTAGAGACTAAGAAATATATAACTAGGGATGAAGAGAATATAAAGGGCAAGAATAGGCGCGTGATAACACCACTTGTAACCGCGAAAGGTAAGGTTATAAACGAAGAAAAAGATATCCACAACCACCATGCAATAAATTGCATACAGAAAGAAAAGAAGAAAGAAAAGAAGAAAGAAAAGAACGTAACGTACGTAGCGGTCTTTCTACGAAAGAAGATAAAACAAAAGAAGCAATGATTTACCTTAAGTCAAAACTTAAAGATCCTCTTATCAGCAGAGGCCAGGTAGAACAGATATTAAAAGCACATACACCTGACGCCAAACTAAGTTGGTCAGTTGATAATTATTTATATTACTTAAGTACAGACGCAGCTAAGGGTATTAAAAAACCATTCCCTGTATTTATGTCTCACATAAAAGATGTGGGCTACTTTGAAGATTATAAACAATACATCAAGTCTAAGGACGAGAGTGATGATTCTGGCGATCTAGGCACGCCTGAAGGACTTTATGAAGCACTAATGGCTAATGACTTGGATGAGGCTAAAAGAATCGCACATAAGGCCTCAAACAAGAACACATACACATTGGATGAAGCGCAGAAAATATGGTTCGAGTCATGGTTAGAAAAGGTAGCTACCCAATCAGAAAAAGATAGATTCCACGGTAAGCCACAAAGAAAGATATTTGAATATTACATAGCTAATCAGTGGATTGATGACTTTGAATTTGCTAAAAGCAAGATAGTAGCTTAACTATTATATAACTAACAAGGATTGTTATGGGTAAAGATGATCGTATATCGCAAAACGATAAGAGTAGGGCGGATAGGTATCATGACGAATTTGCTGAATGGATGTTGCTGTTTTATACAGCCGACGACGCTAATAGAGAGGTACGCCTTAAGTTTATTGAAGATAACAAAGAGGAGTTTCCAAAACTAGAACACCCCCACATGAGTTTTAGGGTAACCTCTAGGCTATACTTTGATAAATACATATACTCTTTAAGAGAAGAGACTTATAATCGTGAATCGCTGCCCAAGCACAACCCTGGCGGGTGGTTATAATAATGAGG
>Ga0164313_10000353_pt1 | contig 36002 bp, 33 predicted proteins | sample GuaBasSedimGuay4_FD_113735 | JGI IMG/M metagenome (GOLD analysis project Ga0164313, IMG submission 113735) | Subseafloor sediment microbial communities from Guaymas Basin, Gulf of California, Mexico - Guay4, Core 4569-4, 0-3 cm | ecosystem: Environmental > Aquatic > Marine > Hydrothermal vents...
AGGATCGCGACGGGCCGCGGTTTCCCCGCAAGGAAGGGAGCCGATGGAAATGCAGAGCATTTTCGAGGGTTCCTGACGCCGCGGGGGAGCCGCGGAACGAGCGAGGACCCTTCCATGTCTCTGGATCGCGCACTAGTCGTCGATATCAGGAGGCACCCAGACGAGGCTCAGCCCTGGGGCAACGGCGATGGTATCGCCATGACCGAAGACGAACAAAGCATCGATGGTCGGACCCACGGCGACGGTAGGCCCAAACGCATAGCCGATGAAGGCGCCAAACGAGACCAGGGGCCCAGCGGAGAGGCCCTGGTTCGTCACCCCCGCCCAGAGCCCGGCTCGGGCGCGAAGATCGAGCCAGAGTTTCGAGGGCCGGTAGACGAGGCCCAAGGATACGGTCAACGGCATGAAGACGCGGGAAACCGCGTCGACGCTGGAGGTGATCGCCCCGAGGCCCATCGCCCCTCCGACCCGGAAGAGGCCGAGGGGCATGGTGACGTCCGCGAGGAACATTCCGCCGTAGCCCGCATCGGTAGAGTCGGTGCCGTCGGCGTCGACGGTATTGGTCGAGGCAACGAGCGCCTGGGCGGAGAGCGCCCCGGCGGCCATCGACTGAGCCTGTGCCGTTGATGCCCCCGCGACGAGGAGCACCAAGGCGGTCAGCAGCGCGGAGCCGAAACGTGCCATCGCCAACGACTCAGGAAGCGGGAACCTTCTTGGCGTCCGCGAGGAACTTGGCCAGGCCCGAATCGGTGAGCGGGTGTTTGGCGAGCTGGAGGATGACCTTGTGCGGGATGGTGGCGACGTGGGCGCCGATCATCGCGGCCTGCACGACGTGCACCGGATGCCGGATGCTCGCCACGAGGACCTGGGTCTCGTAGTCGTAGTTTTGGTAGATGGTGACGATCTGGTCGATGAGCTCCATGCCATCGCCGCTAATGTCGTCGATACGCCCGACGAAGGGGCTGATGTAGGTGGCCCCGGCCTTCGCGGCGAGGATCGCCTGGGTGGCGCTGAAGCAGAGGGTGACGTTGGTCTTGATGCCCTCGGCGGTAAACGTCTTGACGGCCTTGAGGCCCTCGGCGATCAGGGGCACCTTCACGACGATGTTGTCGTGGATCTTGGCGAGCTCGCGCCCCTCCTTCAGGATGCCTTCCATGTCGGTCGCGATGACCTCGGCGCTGATGGGACCATCGACGATCTCGCAGATCTCGACGATAACCTCTTTCATGGGCCGGCCAACCTTGGCTACCAGGCTCGGGTTGGTGGTCACCCCGTCGATGACGCCCATGGCGGCTGCATCGCGGATCTCGTTCACGTCAGCGGTATCGATGAAGAATTTCATGCCATTCCTTCCAGCTCGATGACGGGGATAGGAAATGCGCCCGCGGTGGTCAAGGCCAGCCTGGGTCTGCTGCTGCTCGTGGTGGCGGCAGCGTGCGGCGGCACACAGCCCGGGGCGGCAGAAGACGACCGGGAACGAATCGAGGACCTCGAAACGGGGCGGGAAGTCACTTTCGAGGAGATGATCGCCAATCTCGGCCGCGCACGGGTCATCTACGTGGGCGAGGCCCATGACGATCCGGCCCACCACCGGGCCCAAGGGGCGATCCTCGAGGCGCTGCACGGGCGGGATCCCGACATCGCCCTGGGGGTCGAGATGGTGCAACGGCCCTTTCAGCCGGCCCTCGATACGTGGGTCCAGAGCGCGGGGGCCGAAGACGACGAGGCGGCGCTCCTGACCGGTGTCGAGTGGGAGGAGCGGTGGGGCTTCGATTTCGAGCTCTACCGGCCGCTCTTCGAGCTTTGCCGCAGCGAGGGCATCCGCATCATCGCCCTCAACGCGCGCAAGGAGCTCACCCGGGCCGTGGCTCGGCGGGGGCTGACCGGCCTCTCGGAAGAGCTCGCCACCGAACTACCCGAGCTGGTCCTCGACGACTCCCAGCATCGCGCGATGATCGAGGAGGCCCTATCGGAGCACCCCAACATGAGCGAAGCGTTTTTCGAGCGCATGTACTCGGCTCAGGTCGTCTGGGACGAGACGATGGCCGACTCGGTCGCGACGGCCCTCGCCGCCCCGGACGCCCCGCGTCGGTTGATGGTGATCGCCGGCTCCTTCCACGTCGTGGGCGGCCTCGGCGTGCCCGGCCGGGCCGCGCGTCGGGGCGCGACGCCGTACGAGATCGTCCTGCCCTTCACTCCTGGTCGCGACCAGAGCCACCCTTCGATTTCTCGAGGTCCTCCGGGTCGGTATCGATGGGTCGGGTCACGTCATCCGACCACGCCGTGATTTGGGTCCCTTCTTCCTCGTCGTCGAATCCGAACTCACCAAACGACTGCACTGCCGCGACGGCCAGGTCCTTGGCGGTGGTCACCGGGTCGTCGAGGGCGGGGGCCGGAATGGTATCCCCGATGGCGCGGGCAACGACGGTGCGCCCTTCGTGGGGGTCGTCCGAGTCGTCCTCCTCGGCCAAAGCCGCCAGGGCCGCCGCATCCCCCGGGTCGTCCGGGCCGTCCGGGTCTTCGAGTCCATCCATGAGGTCGGGCGCGGGCGCGTCGGGGCGCTCGGTCTCGGAGGTATTGTCGTCGTCCTCGGAAGGGGGCGCACCAAAGGCCGTGTCGTCGTAGGCGAGGGCGCCGGTGTCCGGCCCCGGCGCTCCTTTGGGGATGACGATGGGCTCGATGCCCGTATAGGTCACCAAATCCCCATCGTCATCGAGGCGAGCCTCGACGGTCGCGATTTCGGGGGACCGCGGCATTCCGATCATGAGGTCTTCGGGCATGCGGGGAGGCGGCGGCACGGCTGAACCGCGATGTGATGCCAGCTCTGCCATCGGGTTCGGGACCGAAGAGCGAGCCGTGTCGTCGACCTCCGGTTCGAGTAGATAGTTCGGCTGATGCGCCGGCCGGCTGACGCTTTCCACGTCGGCGACGAAGACGGCGGTCATGTCTTCCGGACCGTCATCGTCATCGTCGAGAATGCCAGATGCGTCGTATGCGGACGCCGAAGACGCCGAAGACGCCGAAGACGCCGAAGAGACTGCCGAATCCGGCGAGGGCTCCGGTTCGGGAGTCGGCGCGGACTGGCGAACGACGCCTTCGAGGTCGCCCGTCGCGAGCACCTGCTCTTCGAGGAGCTCGTCGTCTTCGAGCAGTTCACCGTCCTCGAGCAGCTCGTGCTCCTCGAACGTTTCGTCGTCTTCGATCAGCTCGACACCGAGGAACTCGTCGACCTCGTCCTCCGCGAGGAAGGCCTCGGGGAAGAGGTCGATCATGTAGTTGGCGAGTTTCCTTCGGCTGTAGGGACGGCCAATACTGTAGAGGTATCCCTCGAGGTCGTCTCCCAACTCCTGAGCTCGTTGGTAGCGTTCGCGGCGATCCCGGGCGAGGGCCTTGAGCACGATCGAGGAGAGATGAGCGTTGATGTCGCTGGCGATGCCCCGGGGGTCGGGGACCTCGCCGGCGCGCACCGCCAAGACCGTGTCGATGTCGTTGTCCCGCAGAAAGAGCCGCTGCCCAGTCAGGAGTTCGAAGAGCAGGATCCCGAGGGCGTAGATGTCGCTCCGCCAATCGATGGTCTCGCCGTGGGCTTGCTCGGGCGAGAGATAGGCGAGCTTGCCCTTGAGCACCCCAGCCTGGGTCTGGGTGCTTCGCCCGGCGGCTTTGGCGAGGCCGAAATCGATGACCTTCACGTCGCCTTCGAAAGAGACGAGGACGTTCTGCGGCGACACGTCCCGGTGGATGACGTTGAGGGGTTGCCCGTCCCGGCCGACGGCGCGGTGAGCAAAGTCGAGGGCTTCGGCGACCTTGGTGACGATGAAACACGCGGCCTCGATGGGCACCGCGCCGTTGCGCGCCACTTCGGCCTTGGTGAGGCCCCGGAGGTCACGACCGTGCACGTATTCGAGGGCGATGTAGTAGTGCTCGTCGACGCAACCGAGGTCGTAGATCTGGGCGATGCTCGCGTGATTCAACTGAACGGCGATCTTCGCTTCGTCCACGAACATCGAGACGAACTCGCTGTCCTGTGCGAGGTGCGGAAGGATCCTCTTGACCGCAACGATGCGCTCGAAGCCGACGTCCTCACGGGAGCGCGCCTTGAATACCTCGGCCATTCCGCCCTTGGCGATTGGTTCGAGGAGGTCGTAGCGACCGAAACGCGACGATTCGTCCACCCAGAGCGCAGCTTAGCGGGTCACCGTTGGGGGTCAACGGGGGTGTCGACCTACGTACGATTCAGACGCTCAGCCGCCGTAGATCACCTCGATCTCGACGTCCTCGGCGACGTCCTCGGCGACGTCCTGGGCGACGTCTTGCCCGGCCTCCTGCCCGTCATCCTGGGACGGGGGCTGCTGAGGAGTGGTCAGATCCGCGCTAGACTGGGCGTAATCCCAGTACGCGAGGGCCCCGGCGACAAGAAACGCCAGGGCCCAGAGCAGCCCCGCAGAGGGGGTCATCTTGGCTGGGACCCGCACGAAGGAAGTATGAGGTCCAAGCCCCCGGGGCGCCCACAAAGGGTGCCGATTGGAACGAATTTGAAGGACCGGGGCGCCGCCCCGTCGAAACCCGGTATGCGTGTGACCGCCCTTCTTTCTTTGGTGCTCTTGGCCGCTTTCGCGGCGCCGGCCCTCGCTCAGCCGTCCCAGGAGACCGCCCACCGAGACGACCCCCGGGACGCCGAGCACGCCCGCATCGCCAACCTGACCCGGTCCGAACGGGAGCTCCTCGCTCCCCACATCGCCCGGGGCCCGGTCGCCCTGATCGAGTTTCGAGGCCAGGCGGAGCTCCCGGCGATCCACTTCGCAATGAGGGTCCGTGCCCCGGCGGCACGGATCGCCGAGGTCATCGCCAACCCCGGGGGCTACCCGAGCTTCATGCCCGCCCTCGACGAGGTCGAGGTGACCGGGCGCCGCAGAAACATGGTGTCCTACCGTTGGACCTGGCAGACCGCGGTCTTCACCCTCCACGGCGACAACGTCCTCCAAGTATACCCGGCCCCCGTGGGCCGGAGCGACCGCCCCTACCGTATCGAGTCCCGAGCGACCGGCGGTGACCTCGGGACCGGGCGCCTCGTCTGGCGCGTATACCCCGAGGGGCCCAACCAATCGCTGCTCACCCTTTCGGCGCGCCTCGACCTGCGCGAAGCGAACTACCTGACGCGGCAGATCAACCGTGGCCAGAACTCCATCAATCGAACGATCAACATCAGCCTCGCCTACGTGATGTTGCACGGCACGGCGAAGGAGGCCGAGCGGCGGGTCGGCGCGCCGACCTTGCGCGCGCCGGAGGCTCCGCTGACGCGCCCCGAGGTCGACGTCCAGGCCCTCGCCCATCTCCTCGGTCGGGGTGACCTGCTGCTGATGGATACCACCGGGGACCGCTTGAATCAGGTGACCGTCGTCGGGCGCATCGGCCGCGACGAGGCGCGCACCCGGGAGGTCATGACCGACCCCCGAGAATTCGGCCCCGCGCTGGTACCGGGGGCATACGCCCGGATCGTCCGACAGGGAGACCAGGACCTCGACTTCGAGTGGGGGGTGAACATGCCCCTCATCGGCACATCGGGGAAGATGCGCCTCGGGGAAACTGGCGATGGAACGGTCTCCATCGATGCCATCGAAGGCGCCCTCGAAGGCGGGCGCTGGCGTTTCGCCACGGAGACCTACCCGAACGGCGAAGCCATCGTCATCGGTTGGGCCGACTTCGACCCCGCCGACGCGAGTTGGCTGATTCGGGCCATGGTCGCCGACGACCCGCCCCTCGGCGCGGGCATCGCCGGCGGAACCTCGATCATGCTCGTCCGGGGCATCCGCTCCCGAGCCTGGCGCGTCCAAGAAGCACGCGCCGCGGCCGAAGCCGCGGCCGCCCAGCGAGAAGCCGAAGGCAGCTAAACCGCTCGTACACCTCTAAACAGTGTCGCCTAGTCGCAGAGCATCGACGAGCAGCTCATCGAGAAGCAGTCGTCGGTGCTGACGCAGCCGGTCGCGGCGGGGCAGTCCGCGGCGACGCCGCCGGCCATGCCGACGACGACGAAGCCGGCGTCGGTGACGGTCTCCAAGATGGCCGCGTTTCCGGGGGACCCGGCGGTGTCGTTGATCAGACCCACGAACCCCGGGGAAACGGCCGTGGCGGTGATCTCGAGGGTCGTCGTCACCCCGTTGATCGCCGCGACGATGGCGTCCCGAACCTCGTCCGCCGTGGTGATGGTCGAGATGTCGATGGCGACGCCGGTTGCCGTCGCGTTCGTATCGAACTCGAAGACCGTGGGGGTGTTCATGCCGTCGTCGAGGGTGAAGGTCTCGGTGTCGAGGAGCATCGCCGACACGGGGGTGGTGATGGAGCCAGAGGCCGTAGCAAGAGCCTGGGCCGCCGTGCACGTCGCGTTGCAGGTGCCGCAGTCCAGCATGTTGCCGTCGTCGCAGGTCTCGGTGCCCTCTACCGTCCCGTTGCCACAGGTCATGGCCACTCCGGTATCGGTCCCGGCGTCGGTCCCGGCGTCGGTCCCGGCGTCGGTTCCGGCGTCGGTCCCGGCGTCGGTCCCGGCATCGGTCCCGGCATCGGTCCCGGCGTCGGTCGTCGCGTCCATGGACCCATCGGTCATGGCGTCCGAGGTTGCATCCGGCGTCGCGTCCAGCATCGCGTCCGGCGTGGCATCCGGCGTCGCGTCCGGCATGGCATCCGGCGTCGCGTCCATGGTCCCGTCGCGGATGCCGCTATCGACGGCCGAGTCGGTCGTCGCGTCGCCGATCTTCGAGCGGTCGAAGTCGACCACCAGCTGACAGCCAGAGAGCGCCAGGACGAGGGCGGAGAGCGTGAGCATTTGAAGCTTGGTCATCTTGATATTCCGAAATTCGGCGAATTTTGCGACTCAGAAGGACATTGCGGCGGCGACTCCGCCACCGTGGGCGCTGACCGCAGGGGTGATCTGGAGCTCAGCGCTCTCGTCGTCATCGTCCGAGCCGCTCGTGAGCCAGAGCACGACGGCGGTGATGGCGCCGGCTATCGCGACCCCGAAGGCCACGTCCGCGAAGAGGGCGAGGGTCTCACCATTGTCGGCGGCCTCCTCGGTCGGGTCCTCGTCGAAGGAAGACTGCTCGCTCAAGGCGAGAAAACCGAGGACCGACCCGGTGATGAGCCCGACGCCGGCAACCGCCGACGAGACCCACACGCCGGCGGGGATGCTTTCGTCTTCCTCTGCGGCCTCCTCCTCGGGCTCTTCGTACTCCTCGCCTTCGCCCTCTTCGCCAAACTCGTCGCCCACCGGAGGCAGGACGACGAAGGCGGGAGCTACTTCGTGGCGCTCTCCAAAGGTCATGGTGACGGTCTCGGTCACCGGCTCGTGGCCTTCGAGGGTGAGGGCTACCGTGTGGTCACCGGGGGGAACTTCGACCTCGGCGGGGGTGACCTCTTCGCGTGCGACCTCGTCGATCGTGATCGCGGCCCCCGGTGGAGTGGAGGTCAGCACCAGGGTCGCCGGCCGCGCCCGCAGCTCGGCGATGCTTTGCTCGACCTCGGCGCGGTCGGGGGCGTCGGCCCGTTCGGTGAGGTAGCGCTCGTAGGACTCGACGGCCCCGGCTGCATTGCCGCCGCGCTCCCGGGCGTGGGCTACGCCGATCAGCACCACGGGGTTCGGCACGGCGCCGTAGGCCTCCATGAAGGCGGCTTCAGACTGCTCGAACTCACCGGCTTCGAGGTGCGTCTGGCCGCGGCCATAGGCCTCCCGGGCGGTCGCCCGATCCGCGTCGGAGGGGCCCGCAGGCTCAGCAGCAGCGCGCCGGCGCCGGCGTTGGGCATCCGCCGAACTCGGGGACAGGACCGCGGTGGCCATCGCGAAAAGAACGAGGCACGAGAAGATTCGACGCATCAATATTCTCCCAAAGGACCCGTGGGCCTGCCCTCTGGTACCCCCAAGTCGAGGGGACCGTCAACTGGCCTCGGGGCTGGAGGCGCCATCGTCGGGCCAGACGTTCTCCAGGTAGCGTTCCACGGTAGCGAGGGGCTCTCGAAGGGCGTGGGCCTGGTCCTCGAGGCCGCCGATGCGGTGGTCCAACTCCTGGACGGTGGACGCAGCGCCGCGCTCGACCCCGGCGCTGCGGCCCTCGAGCTCGGTGCGCAGCTCCCCGAGGCGGGCCTCGAGGTCGTCACAGCGGGCGGCCTCGGCGACGACCTTTTCCTCGATGGCGGCGAGCTCCCAAAGCACGGCGTCCGCCGGGCCTTCTTTGCCTTCGCCGCGCCGGACCTTCTGGCGCATACCCTCCCGGAGGCTGCGCAGCTGATTCCGGCGGACGACCAGCTCTTCGAACCCACCGCGGCACGAAGAAAGCCGGGCAGCGAGGCTGTCGATGGCCCGGCCCAGGGTGCTGCGGAAATCCCGGGCCTGACCATCGAGTTCCTCGAGGCGGCCCTGCATCACCTCGACCTCGTCGAGTTCGGGCTCGAGACTGTCGAGGCCCCGGACGACGACGGCCATCGCCTGCATCACCCGCGGGGGCGAGGGGATCTCCGTTTCGACCTCGTCGAGGCAGGCGCGGATCGCCGAATAGCGCTCGCGCCAGCGACGAACGCCGAGGAGCCCATCCCGGGAGGAGTCGCGAACGGTGGGCACACCCTCGGCGGGGGTCGGCCCCCGGAGCTCCTCGGGGATGGTGGCGTCGACGACGGCCGGGGACGCAGGGATCGGAGGCCGGGTATAGGCGATGGTCACCCGTGGTCCGCGGCGCGGGGACTCGGGAGGAGCGAGATTGAGGCCCGGGCCGTCGCCAGGAGCAGTGGCGCCGAGGGAGGCGGCTCCCGCGGCGGGCAACGGGTCAGGTACATCGAGGACGGCGGCGCGTTCGCCAGCGAGTTGGGGGGTCAGGTCCGGGTCGGGCGCCGAATCGGCGGGGGATGCGGGAACCGGGGGGACGGCCTCCATGTCCAAGAGCGTCTGCCGAGCGACGGATCCATCCTGCTCGAACTGCGGACCCCAGCCGTCTCCCCCGTCGCTCTTTTCGTCGAGACCGCCCCAACTCGCAGGCGTGCCGACGAGCTCCCAGACCCGGTCGAGCTCCTCTAGGAAGTGGAAGGCGTCTCGAAAGCGATCGTTCGGGTCCTTTTCGAGGCATCGGAGTAGCAACTCTTCGACGACCGGGGCGACGTCGGGGTTGCGCTCCCGTGGCGGGATGGGTGGGTCGGTGACGTGCTTGACGAGGAGGTCCCCGGGGTACTCGTAGTCGAAGGGCAATGCCCCGGTGATGAGCTCGTAGAGGATGATGCCCAGCGAGTAGAGGTCGGCACGCCCGTCGATGTTCGTCGACTGGATGTACTCCGGGGCGATGTAGCCCGGGGTGCCGAATATCTGCTGACTCCCGGTGAGGGAGGGGGCATCGAGGATCTTCGCGATTCCGAAGTCGAGGACCTTCACGAAGTCCGGATGCTCGCGCCTCGGCACGAGGAGGATGTTCTCCGGCTTGAGGTCGCGATGGACGACGCCCATCTCATGGGCCCGGGCGAGGGCCGTGGCGCACTGCCGGGCGATGTTGAAAGCGCGCTCCACGTCCATCGGACCGTCGGCCAGGGCCGCGAGGAGCAGGTCACCGGGCACGTACTCCATCACCAGATAGACGAGGCCATCGTCGGTTTCGCCGAAGTCCGTGATCTCGACGATGTTGGGGTGGTTGATGCGATTGACCGCCCGGGCCTCGCGGATGAAGCGGTCGCGCTGGACCGGGTCCCGGGCCAGGTCACGGCGTAGAATCTTGATCGCCATGAGGCGGTCGATCATGACGTGACGCGAAAGATAGACGCTGCTCATGCCGCCGGAGCCGAGGCGCGAGATGAGCCGGTAGCGGCCGCCGATGGTCCGTCCCAGGAGCGGATCGTGAACACGGCGCAATTCTTCGGCGTCCCGAGGACATCGAACGATGTGGTCGGGATAGAGCTCCTGGCAGCGCGAACAGATCTTCATGCCGGGCGATCCAGAGTAGACCGACCGAGCAAGATCGGGAACCGGCCAGTTCGCCGGCCAGTTCGGTGGGCGCTCAGGCGGCGTCGCCGGCGTCGGCGGACGCATCAGAGCCAGCGTCCGCAGCGGCGTCACCGCCCGCATCGGCGGCGGCATCGGAGCCGGCATCGACGGGAACACCGCTGTCGACGCACATTCCCGAGTGATCCACGCTCATCCCGGACCGGGCGGCCTCGCAGGAGCTCGTATAGGTCTGGCGGTCACATCCACAGACAGGGGCAAGGACGCCATCGCACCGGATGGGACGCTCGACGCACGCGCCGGCGGCCGCGCCGCACGCCGTCACCATGCAGTAGCCCATGCCGCAGTCGTCGCCCGCGGGATCGCAGGACATCGTGCCGTCCATGGCGGCGTCAGTGCCGCCGTCGGTGCTGGCATCGGTGCTGGCGTCGGTACTGGCGTCAGGCCGGTCCGCGACGCCGCAGCGCTCGTCCGGACCGAGGCATCGGCCCCGGGCCGTCGAAGACGCGGTGGTCTTGCAGCAGACGAGGCCCGACGAGCAGTCGCCGTCCGCAAAACAAACCTCTCCATGGCCCGCGGGGCAGCCCAGGAGAAAGAGGGCAGCGAGGGGCAAGAGGATCGCGAGGATCTTGGACGCGGGGCTCGTCATGGCGCGCGGAGCATAATCCCCCCGCGCGAGGGAGTCGAGCGGGTAAAAAGGGGAGTTATTCTGCGGAAATCACGGGTCCCGGCGGAAGGTCGGGGGCAGAAATCAGGGCGGATCGTAGGCGCAGCGGAAGCCCAGGTCCGGGGCGGTGCCCCCCTCCCCGACCCGAAAGCGATAGGCGCTGCGCATGGTGAAGGCCGGGGAGCGCCAGGATCCCCCGCGGACGACCCGGTCCCCGCCGGTCATCGCGCCGGTGGGATGGACGACCGTGCCCGCGGCGTAGGCGTCGTGGGCGTAGAGGTCGGCGGTCCACTCCCAGACGTTGCCCGCGAGGTCGTGGACGCCGTAGGGGCTCACGGCGCTCGGGTGAGACCCTACCCGGGCCGCGTAGCGCGCGCCGTCGATGTCGTCCGGCCGATTGAAGCCGATCCCGTGGTTGGCGAGGCGGTCGTTGTAGACGTTCCCCCAGGGGAAGGTCCGGCCGTCGTCGCCCCGGGCGGCGTGCTCCCACTCGGCCTCGGTCGGCAGGCGCCCGCCGACGAAGCGACAATAGCGGAGCGCCTGGCGATGGGTCACGCCGGTTACGGGATGGGCCTCTTGGGAGAGGCGCTCGTCGTCGGCGGAGACCCGCGACGGCGTGCACGCCCCGGCCGCGACGCAGCGCCGATGGGCGGCGACGGTCACCTCGAAGCGGTCGATGCCGTAGGCCGCGAGGTGGACCCGCTGCTCGGGTCGTTCGGCGGCGAAGAACTCGGGGTGGCAGAGTTCGCGCACCTCGGGGAGCGGTGAAGTGCGCTCGCAGAGCGCGACCGCCTCGACGATCTCGTCGTCGGAGCTGCCGCGGACGAAGCTCGCGGCCTCGATCCACGCGATCGCCGGGGCCGCGACGCGCAGCGTATGGGGCCCAGAGGCCGGGGGCACCGCCGGGGGGCTGACGGCCGTCGTGCCCAAGAACTCGAAGAAGAGCAGGGCGATGGCGTGGACGAAGAGCACGGGAGTGTTCTACGCGACGGGGGGCCGCGGGGGTAGAGGGCGCAGGAGTAGCGCGGCGACGGAGCCTGCGATGAGCACGAGGGCGACGAGCTGACTCGTCGATACCGCGCCGCCAAAATAGACCCCGCGGGCCGCGTCTCCGCGGAAGAGCTCGATGACGAAGCGTAAAACCCCGTAGGCGGCGCCGTAGGCCAGGAGCCGACGACCGGCCCCGACAGAACCGAGGGGCACGAGGGCAAAGACCAGGGCCAGCACCAGGAGCCCGGCGCCTTCGTAGAGCGGGGTCGGGTGGCGCAAGATCGAGGGGTGGGCGCCGGGGGCGAGGGGATGCGTATACAGGACCGCGAGGGGCCCCTCCGACGGCGCGCCGTAGCAGCAGCCCCCGAGGAAGCAGCCGAGGCGGCCGACCGCATGGGAGGCGGCTAGGCCTGGAGGGCTGAGGTCTGCGAGCAGGCCGAAGGGGAGGCCGAAGGCCCGGCAGCTGAGATAGAGCGCGACGGCCGCTCCGGCGGGGGCCCCGAAGAAGACGTCGCCGGGCTGGGTGATGGCGCCCATGGGCGTGCCCGTGCGCACCCACTCGACGAGCACGAAGAGTAAGAACGCGCCGGTCCCGGCGCCGGCGCAGACGAAGCCCAGGGTGGCGATGGTCGCGCCGACGTCGAGGCGCGCCCGGGCCGCGGCCCGGACCACGAGGCCGGTCATGACCAGGATGGCCACGGTGAGCATCACGCCGTAGTTGCCGATGGGGCGGGCGACGTCGCCGAGCTCCACGACCGTCAGGATCGGGTCCACGCTACTCCGCGGGGTCGGAGGGCGGATCTCCGAGGAGCGTCGGGATCTTCAGCGCGTTGTGACGTCCGTTTTCTGGCGTGTCTGCGCCCTCGGATGGCTGTTCGGCTTGAGGAGCATCGCGGTCACTGCCGAAGATTTGCGGGGTCTTCAGCGCGTTGTGACGTCCGTTTTCTGGCGTGTCTGCGCCCTCGGCGGTCGGATCCATCGGCGGCGGCGGGAAGACCGGGGGCGGCGCGTTCGGATCGACGGGGTCCGCGTTCACGTCCGGGTCGACCGCGTCCGGATCCACCGCGTCCGGATCGACCAGCGTGTCGTCCCGAAGATCATCGGGCCCGGAGTTGGGGTCGTGGCGCATGAAGACCCCACCATCCCGATAGACCTGGAAGTTGTTGTTGTTCGGGTCGGCGACGTTGGCGGACATGCACGCGTTGCAGAGGCCGCAGGTGAGGGCCACGAGGACCGAGGGGATGAGGGCGACGACGCTCACGATGATCCCGCCCGTAGCGGCCCCAGCGGGTTGCCCTTCGGCCTTGGCCCGGCTGAGGGCGATGCCCCCGGTGATCACCCCCGCGAGGCCGAGGAGCGGCGCGGCGAAGGAGAGCACGGTGCCCAGGAAGGGAACGAACGAGAGGAAGAAGCCCCCGAACATGAAGAGCAGGCAGAGGACGCCGAGGATGATCGAAGCTATGCCCATGGCACCGGGAGGGTAGCACCTCCCGTCAGGAGATCATTCGCTGGGCAACACGCCGAGATGAGTGAGCAGGGTGCACGTCGCAGCGCGCTTCTCCGGCGCCCGAGTCAGGAGACCAAATCCGTGACCGGCGCCCTCGAGCTCGATGTAGGTAACAGGTGATGCAACAGCGCGCAGCGCGCTGACCATGGCCCGGGCCTGGCCCGCCTGGAGGACGATGTCGTCCGTGCCGTGCACGACCAGCCCCGGCGGGTCGGCGGCGTCGACGTGGGTGATCGGCGAGGCGAGGGCCGCATCGCCTCCGCCGAGGAAGGCGTCGACGACCCGGCGCGTGGGCACCGAGTAAGGGGCCTCGGGGCGCATGTCGAAGGCGCCGAAGTACGCGACCCAGGAGTCGACCCGGGGCGAGGCGTCGATGGTGCACGAGCCGTCGTCGAGGGCGTCAGCGTCGGCGGCGGTGCCGAGGAGCGCCGCGAGGTGGCCGCCGGCGGAGGCTCCGACGGCGACGACGCGTTCGAGGTCGAGGTGGTGTTCTTCGCCGTGGGCGCGCAGCCAGCGCACGGCGCAGCGCACATCGGAGACCGCTGCCGGGAAGGGGTGGCGGGGGGCGAGGCGGTAGTCGAGGCTGGCGGCGGCGACCCCGTGGCTCGCGAAGAGGCGCCGGACCCGGGCGAAGTCGTCTTTGTCCCCGCCGCGCCAGCCGCCTCCGTGGATCAGGACGGCGACCGGGTGGGGCCCCGGTCCGTCGGGTACGGAGAGGTCGAGCTCGAGGGTGCGGCCCGGGGCCCGGACGTAAGGCTGGTCCAGGAGCTCGTGGGTTGGGCGGCTCCGGTCGATGCCCCGGGGCAAGGCGCACTCTTCGACTCGGCGGGGCGGGGCCCGAGGGGGGGCCTCCGGGGGCGTCGGTCCCAAGAAGGCGAACGGGCGACGTGAGTCGACGGGAGCCGGGATTGGGACCGGAGGCTCACCGGGGACGACGGGGACGACGGGAGCATCGGGGCCCGGCGGGGCCGGAACCACAGGCTCGGCGGCGGCTGGTGCTTCCGGGGGCGCCGGGGCCGGGGCCTCGGCCTGGGGGACCGAGCCGGCGTCACAAGCGCCTATGAAAAGTGGGGCGAAGAGGACTACCCGGAGAACTACCGAAGGCACCGAAACACGGTAGCAGCGCTCGGCCCCGGAGCCCCACAAATGGCCCCAACTTCGCCTCGACCGCCTCCGGGTCAGGCGCCATAGTCCCGCCGCTGTGAGCAAGGAAGAACAGAGTGAAGCGGGCCCCCGGGGCGGGCGCTGCGCCATCGTCGGGCGCCCCAACGTGGGCAAGTCCACCCTGCTCAACGCAATCCTCGGGCAAAAGCTCGCCATCGCGACGGCGAAGCCCGGCACGACCCGGAGCAACGTCCTCGGCGTCGCCCACCGGGACGACCCGCCGACCCAGGTGGCCTTCGTCGATACGCCCGGCATGGGCAAGGCCAAGACGGCGCTCCACCGGGTCCTCGGCGATACGGCCCGGGCGGGCCTCCTCGACGCCGACGTCATCTTGATGATGACCGACAAGGTCGAAGACTGGAACGCCAAGCGCCACCCGGGGGACCAGACGGTCCTCGAGGCGTGCCGGATGATCGGCGTCCCGATCATCGTGGTCATCAACAAGGTCGACCAGGTCACCCCCCGGGAGCGGCTGCTTCCCATCCTCGAGAAATGGCTCGGTGAAGAGGGCGTCGTGGCCGTCGTGCCGACCTCGGCGACCCGGGGCACCAACCTCGCCGAGCTCTTCACCGAGATCCGCGAGCACCTCCCCGAGGGCCTGCTCTACGAGGACGGCGAGACCCTCACCGACCGGCCGATGCGCTTCTTCGCCGCCGAGCTCATCCGCGAAGCCGTGATGAACCACACCCGGGCCGAGGTGCCCTACGGCGCCGCGGTGCAGCTCGACGAATACTCCGACGAGCCGAAGATCACCCGTATCAGGGCCACGGTGATCGTCGAGAAGGACTCCCACAAGGGAATCGTCATCGGCAAGAAGGGCGCGCTGCTCAAGACCATCGCCACCGAAGCCCGGGAACAGATCGAGAGCTTCATCCAGCGGAAGGTCTTCCTCGAAGTGTGGGTGAAGGTCGTCCCGGGGTGGACCAACGATCCCCGCCGGGTCCGGGAGCTGGTGAGCGAGGACGACACGTGAGCGAGTCACGGTCCAGACGTGGGGCGTCGCGCCAGCGGCCCCGCGATGCCATGCCCAGCGGCGCCGGCGGCAACCGGCCGGTGGTGGCGATCGTCGGCCGACCCAACGTCGGCAAGAGCACCCTCTTCAACCGCCTCGCCGGCGGGCAGATCGCCATCGTCGAAGACGTCGCCGGGGTGACCCGAGACCGCCACTACGCCGACGCCGTCGCCCGCGGTCGGGAGTACGTGCTCATCGACACCGGGGGCTTCGACCCCGAATCCGAAGACCCGATGGCCGAGTCGATCGCGTCCCAGGTGCGCCTGGCGATCGACGAATGCGACCTCATCGTGAGTGTCCTCGACGCCACGGTAGACCCGACGCCCGCAGACCGCGAGGCCGTGAAGCTCCTGCGCCACGCGCAGAAGCCGGTCATCTGGGTGGCCAACAAGGCCGACTCGCGCAAACACGAGCACGAGGCCATGAGCCTCTACGAGCTCGGCTTGGATTTGATCCTCCCGGTCTCGGCCCTCCACGGCAACGGCACCGGCGACCTCGAAGACGCCATCGCCGCGGCCTTCCCGGAGGTCGATGAAGAGCACGAGCCCATCGGCGGCCGGGACTGCTCCCGGGTCGCCATCGTCGGCCGCCCCAACGCGGGCAAGTCGTCCCTCGTGAACCGCCTCGTCGGCGAAGACCGGCACCTGGTGGACGCGCGGCCCGGCACCACCGTCGACCCCATCGACACCCTCATCGTGCGCAACGACAAGCCCCTGGTGCTCATCGACACGGCGGGCATCCGCCGGCGCCGGTCGGTCAAGGGCGGCATCGAGGGCCTCGCGGTGATCCACGCCATCCGGGCGATGGAGCGGGCCCACTGCGTGGTGCTGATGATCGACGCCGCCGGCGGCACCGCCGAGCAAGACGCGCGCATCGCCGGCCTCGCCGAAGAGCGAGGCCGGGCGCTCGTGATCGCGGTCAACAAGACCGACCTGATGAGCGCCGATGACCGCAAGCAGGTCGTGACCCGGACCAAAGAGATCTTGGCCTTCGTGCCCTGGGCGCCGGTCATCCCGGTGAGCGTCAAGAACGGCCGCGGCGTGCAGAAGCTCATGAACGCCGTCGACTCGGCGCTCAAGGAGCACGACAAGCGCATCGGCACGGGGCAGCTCAACCGCTTCTTCGCCGAGGTGATCGAGACCCACCCACCGCCCACGTCGAGCAAGCGCGACGTGCGCCTCTACTTCATCACCCAGGCCGAGGTGCGCCCCCCGACCTTCATCGTCGTGGCAAACCGCCCCGACGACGTGCACTTCAGCTACCAACGCTACGTCGTGAACCAGCTGCGCAAGCGCTGGGGCTTCGAGGGCACGACGATGCGGGTCCGCTACCGCAAAAAGCGCCGGACCGAAAACCCCGACGCCGCCCCGCGCTGAGCCAAAAGCCCCGCGCTGAGCCAAAAGCCGCGCGCCCCGCTCAGTCTGTCCTGAGCAAGAACGACCCGAGAGCGTCCATCGCCGCGGCGAACCCGGTCCGGTCGAAGTGCGAGCCGCTCGCGAGCCAGTCGACGTGGTCTCCAGCGACGTCGTCGTGGAAGTGCCCGACGACGTCGAGGTGGTCGGCCCGGCCGGCCCAGAGCAGCTCGCCCCAGAGCATCGACAGGGTCGGCACGATGCCATCGGCCACGCTGTTATCGACCGTCCGGCCGATGCCCGCGCGCAATATCTTCTGGGCGCCCTCGTCGGCTTCGGGGCAGGGATAGACCTTGTTGGCTCGGCTGGTGACCGAGTGCAGGGTCGTATAGATGGTCGCGCTGAGGGCCTGATAGGGCGAGCGCATGCGGGTCACGAGGCGCACCGGCGTCGGCGGCGGGGAGGCGCTCGCGAGGCTCCCATAGCGGACCCCCTTGGCGTTCTCGGTCGCGGCGTTGAAGATGTCCATCGCCTCGGGGGTGATCTGGATGATGCCGCCCTGGTCCCGGCGGATGCCGTCGAGCCAGTCCCGGACCTCGTCGCGGCCCCGGTCACCGACGAAGCGCAAAAGCAGATTGGTCGTCCGATCGAGGAGCTTGATGTCCACGCCGACCACCTCGTCGACGGTGCCGATGGCGGCGATGAGGCTGCTGAAGATGGTCAGCGGCGGGCCACCGAAGCGCAGGGTGGTGAAGGTCAGGAGGGAGAGAGCGTAGAGCAGACGCGTCCCGGAGACCGTCGTGAAGAAGCCCGCGAGGGGAGTCCCGTGGTGGGGCGTATTGATGGTGACCACCGAGCGCAGGCGCGACTTCCACGCGAGGCGCGGCTGGTCGAGCTCGAGACACACGGTGGGCGATGCGATGAGCCGCGCGTCGAGGCCCCCGGTGGAGTGACCGACGAGATGGATAGGCCCATCGCCATCACCGGCGGTCCGGCTCACTTGGTCGGCGACCCGGTGGGCGCGCCGGCGGATCGACGCGGTGGGCGGCGTCGGCACGATCTCGAGCAGGTAGCGCACCCCGGCGGCCTGGAAACGTTTGGCGAGGAGGCGCTCGACGTGCTCGAAGTAGTCGTAGCCGGCGAGGCGGCCAAAGCCGAACATCCCCGGAATCAGATAGACGCGGTGTACTTCTTCGCTCACCGCTGCATCTGGTCCCGAGACGGGTGCTGCGTCAAGAAAGGACGTAGTGCTAGGCTCCCGCCGTGTTCACGAAGGTACTCACGGTCTGCTTGGCCCTCGCCGCCCTCAGCGGATGCTCGGACCGCAAAGAGAATGAAGCGCGGCTCTTCCTCGGCCGGGCCGAGCTCATCTCCATCGACGCGCCGATCGCCGAACGCAGGCAGCTCCTCGAACGCATCGAGGCGCTGCCGCTGACCGACGAGGCAGTGGTTGCCGTACGGGACAAGTGCGTAGGGGGCCACGGCGCGCTCATCGAAGCGGAAGAATCACAGAACGAGGCGACGATCGCCCTCGGGGCCATCACCGGGGGCCGGGACGACGTGCAGGTCCCGGCGGCCGAGGCCGCGCGCATCGAGGCACTGATCACCCGCAGCAGCGAAGCCATCATCCGGTCCCGGGCGCTCCTCGAAGAGTGCGAAGACGGCAAGCAGCGCCTCCGGCGCAGTATCGATGGGCGCGGCTGAAGGCGATGGGTCACACTCCGTGACGATGACTCTCCGCGTCGCTCGCGTCGTATTGGCCCTCGGGCTGGCCCTACTCTTTGCCTGCGAACGGAGCGGCTCGGCCTCCGAGCAAGGCGGCGCCGGGGCCGACGAGTCGGGTCTCGCGGGAGCGCCGATCGAGCCGCCTTTCGCCGTCGAAGGAGACCTCGACGGGTTGCTCCTCGTGTGGTTCGACGAGGCGGGGCCGCACCGGGCGAGCAGCCGCGACGAGGTCCCCGAAGCACACCGCGAGTACGTGCGCGTCGACTCGCTCCGGGCCGCACCGGACGAACGCCTCGACGCTGAACTCGTGTACGTCGCCGACATTCGTACCGCGACCGAAGCCGGCCCCTACGTCGTGCGCACGGTGCGCCGAGATGCCTACGACGCCCTCGTCGACGAGGCCCAGGGGGTCGCCCCCCTCGGAGCCCTGAATCCACCGGAGCCCACCGAGGAAACCGGCGAGGAGACGGGCGAACCGGCGCCGGGCGCCGCCGCCCATGCCGCCTCGGAGGTCATCATCTACGGCGCCGACTGGTGCCAGGCGTGCAGGGCATCCGCCCGCTTCTTCACGTCCCGGGGCGTGCCCTTCATCGAGAAGAACGTCGAACAAGACCCGGCGGCCCGGGCCGAGATGACCCGAAAGGCCCAGGCCGCCGGAGTGCGTCCGTCAGGCATTCCCGTTATCGATTTCCGCGGCACCATCCTGACCGGCTTCGACCAGCGACGCCTCGAAGCACTGATCGCCGCGGGCGGCTAGAACACCGCCCCGGAGCCGCGGGTGACGTCGCCGTCAGGGCGCGACGGCGGCGAATGCGTCGGCGAGCTGCGCCTCGACGGTCGAGTCGCCGTAGTGGGCTTCGTATCGGAGCTGCATGCCCTCGGTCATGATGAGGTTGTAGTCGTTGCCCGGCGCGTCGAGGGCGGCGTCGAAGGCGCCGGTCGTGTCGTAGAGGACCGGCATGGTGAAGCCATAGCGGTCCCGGACCTCGGCGCAGAGGGCAGCGTCGGGGGGGCCGAAGTCGGCGGCGGCGGCGATGACCACGTAGGCTTCGAGGCCGTCGGGCTGGTGACGCTCGTAAAGCGTCTGGACGGTGGGGGCGAAGGCCCGGCAGGTCGGACACCACTCGGCAAACTCGAAGACCCAGGAGACCGGCGCCTCGCAGAGGTCGTGGAGGCGGTGTTCGACCCCGTCGCAGTCGAGGAGGGTGACATCGGGGGCGACGTCGCCGATGGACGTGCCGTAGGGGCCGACCGGCGGGCAGGGGAGCGTGGCCACCGGCCCGCGGCAGGTTCCCTCGGGGGCGCAGGTATCGCCGGCGGCGCATTCACCACAGACGCCGCCGCAGCCGTCCTCGCCGCAGTCGAGGCCTCCGCACTCCGGCTGACACGCATCGAGGCCCCCATCGCGAGGGCTCGACGCGTCCGCCGCATCGGGGGCCCCCGAGTCCTCGGGGCCAGCGCCGGAGTCGGCCACCGCCGAATCGGCTCCCGGAACAGGGGGCCTTTCTTCGTCACATCCGGTAACGATCGACGTTACGAGGAATAGGGCCAGGGACGTGACCGGGACCGTGGGGAAGAATCGCATCATGGACTATCGGAGCCCCTACGGGCCGCCCACGCTTTGGTTACTCTTTTCTTGGGGAATCATCATCGGAGCCGGGTGCGACGGGGACTCCCTCGCCGCAGATTCCGGGAGCGCCGACGGGGCGATGCCTCCCGCGGACAGCGCGACGGATACCCGCTCCGACGCCCCTGACACGGAAATTGATGCGGCAATCGCCGCGGACGGCGGCGAAGAGTGCCGCGGGACCTTCGTGACCGAGGTTCAAGGGACGATCGTCACCGAGGGCGGTGAAGGCGTCCCCGGCGCCCGTCCCCAGGCCTGTATTCGCAAGTCTCCCGATCGGGCCCTGACCTGCCTCGAGCCACCCACCGCCGACGCCGCGGGCTCCTGGTTCATCACCGTGCCCGATGCCGTCCAGTGCTGGGAGTCGGCCGCGATGCGGGTCCTGCTCCCCGCCGGGGGCTACGCCACCACCTACTGCGACCTCGACCCGAGCCCCGCGGCGGATGGAGTGCTCGGCGTCTCGGCCCCCTACGTTCTCTACGCGACCCCCGCTCCGAGCACCCTGCCACCGGTCGGCGACGCGAGCGTCATGCGCACCGTGGTCTTCGATGATGGGCTCGAGGTCGACGTCGTCCCGGATAGCCTCGGCTTCGGCGTGGACTACGACAGCCTCGCCGCCCGACGCGTGCCCCTCGGCGCGGAGTCGCCATGCTTCGCCGAGGGCGCAGGGCTCGCAGGGCTCTACGGTTTCGGCGAAGAGGGGAGCGCCGACGACGGGGGCGTGGCGGTCCGCATCCCGAATACGACCGCCATCGCTGCGGGCGCCGCTGTCGAATTGCTCCTCGTTGGAGGCCTGGCGACGACCCTCGGCGACGGAACGCCCGTGGAAGAAGCCGCGTTGGTGGTCTTCGGCACCGCCACCGTCTCCGCCGACGGCGCCTTCGTGGTCAGCGACCCGGGCTCCGAGCTGCCGTATTTCACGTGGCTGGGCTACCGCGCGGCTCCGTAGGCTTCACCCGGCGACGCCCTAGGGAACCCTCAGATGGGGCTTGGAGCCACGCCCAGGTAGGTCAGGATGCCAGGACGCATCAGCGTCCTCTTTTCGCCGATAAATTCGCCGTCGGGACCCACGGTCGACGTGAAGGTAACGAAACCTGGGTCGAGGTTCATGACGCCAAAGCGCCCGGACTCGTCGGTGACTTGCGTCTCCAAGTGGTCCCGGTGGGCGGGTCATGGAAGAAGCTGAGCCCGGCGCGGCCAAATCCCTTTCGATGCCCGCGGCCCTCCCAAACGGGGTCGACGGGTGGTGCGACGCAGAGTTGCTGCTCACAGAGGGTGTCGGCAGGGAACCCTCGGCCGATGAGAAATCTCGCCTAATCCACGGTGCTGAATAGGGTGCGGGTGTCCAGGGCAGTGGTCGAATGCTCAAGTAGTTTCGGCACTCTTAGGCGTTCAGGGCGGCGAGGATGCCGCCGGCGGCGCTGATCCGTACCGTGATGTCTTCGTCCGTCAGGGCCCCCCGGGCTGCATCGGGCTCGACCGCGTCCCGGGCGAGGGCCCGGGCGGCGACTCGGCGAATGTTGGCCTCGGACGAGGCCATGAGCGCCTCGAGGCGCGGGGTCGCCTCGGCGACATCTTCTCGGGCCAGGAACGCCGCGGCGCTCACCGCAGGAAGGTCCTCCCCTCGCATGATCTCACCGAGGACCTCGAAGCCCTTGTCCGCCGTCGTCTCGTCCCGGGCGAGGATGGTGGCGATGCCCAAACGCACTTGGGGGTCCTCTTCGGACTCCGCTGCGGCGATGAGCACCGCCCCGAGATCTGCCACGCCCTCGAGGGAGCCGAGGGCGACCGCGGCCTGAGAACGGAGGTTCGGCGCTGAGACCTCGAGGGCCCGCCGGAGGTAGGCTCGGGCGAGGGTCTCGCCTTCGACGTGGCCTTCAGGGACCTCGTCCCCGGCTTGCCGGGCGCCCCCGGCGAGGACCCGGGCCGCTTCGATGCCGGCGGGGCTCGGGGCCATGTCGAGGAGCGGACCGAGCACTGAGAGGGCCGCGGCGCGGTCGGCCCGAACGAGGGCCCGGACAGCCGCGAGGCGCACCCGTGATTCGGGGTCCCCGAGGCGCTCCTCGAGCATGCGGAAACCCTCGACGCCAAAGGCCCCGAGGGACGTGGCCGCCGCGGCCCGGACAGCCGGCGAAGGATCGACCCGGGCCGCTTCGGCGAGGGCTGCCCGGATGGCGCCGGCGGGGGCCGCCTCCGCCAGCTTGCGCGCAGCGACCCGGCGCACCGCCTCGGCGGGATGTTCGAGGTAGGCGAGAAGGAGAGCTTCGTCGCTCTGACCATCGAGGACACTGACCGCGGCGGCGAGAATCTCCCACCGCTCGGCGTCCAGGAGGGCCCGGAGCTCATCCTTCGCCCCGCCGTCGCCGCCCCTGGCGAGCAACTCGAGGGCTCGGGCTCGGAGCACCGGCTCCCGCCCGGGCTGCGCCAGGCGCCGGAGCGATTCACGGCCGGCGGTCCCGGCGAGGCCGAGCTGTGCCAGCGCCGCGCGGCGGGCGCCTTCGTCGTCTCCTGCGGCGGCGTCCTCGAGCAAGAGGGCTGCGACCTGAGCGAGCAGCCCCGGGTCGGCCCCCTCGTCCTCGCGGTACCGCTCGTAGCGATGAATCGCGAGTTCGAGGTCGCTCGCTTCGACCGCGCTCATGACCTGGCCCCGGGGCCCCCCACCGCACGCGGCGGCCAAGACAGAAAGGAGGACCAGGTTGAGTATCAGAGCGGCGGGCATCGCGAGGGGGAGCATAGATCAGCCACGACAAAGTCGCTTCGATCGATTCGCCCCCCCCGGATAGGCAAGGGGGCTCAGCAGATCGCGCCGTCGGGGATGCACTGGTACGTGCCCCAGCAGAAGCTGCAGCTGCTGCCGCTCGCACACCCGTCGGCGCGACAGTCCGGGGCCGGGGCGCACTCGCACACCTCGCAGCCGTCCGCACCCACGACCAGGCCGTTGTCGCAGGCGATCTCGCAGACCACCGCGGGACAAGCAACCGGGACGCACGCGCGGGCCGCTTCGTCGCACACCGTGCCCGCCGCGCAGCGCGCCGTCGGGCAGAACAGTTCGGGGATCGGGGCGCACTCGCACACCTCGCAGCCGTCCGCACCCACGACCAGGCCGTAGGCGCAGGCGATCTCGCAGACCACCGCGGGGCAGGCCACGGGCATGCACCGATCCGAGGCCTCATCGCAGACCGAGCCGGCGGGGCAGGTGAACGCCGTCGTGCAGGACTCCACGGGAACGCATTCCTCGAGGTCTTCATCGCATTCCGTGCCGGGGCCGCAGAGCGTCGTGGCGCAGAAGACCGATTCGACAGGTCGACAGGTGGCGGGAACGCAACAAGTCGTGGACTCGGCCGGACAATCCGCGTCGCACAGGGACGTCACGCAGATCTCCTCGGCCGAGCAGGTCGAATCGGCGCCGGGGGTGCACTCATCGTCGGTGCAATCGTGGTCGATCAACGGGCAAAAGGTGTCGCACTCGCCGTCTCCGTACCAACCGAAGTCTTCGCAATAATCGACTCCATCGGCCTTGGGACCGCTGGCGTATTCGTCGCGGGCTTCGTCCTTGGTCAGGTCCGCAGCGGGAGGGACCCCCGCGGTGCAGGCGGCGAGAATCGTGAGCAGGGCGGCGAGCCCGAAGAGGGCGGTGCGGTCATTCCGGTTAGTCATGGGTTTTCACTTTCTCCATCCGACCCGGCACCTCGCAAGTGCCGATCCAAGAGAGAAACCAACCAAAACCCATACATTCCGCGCCTGGCGACCCCGATCTGTACCGTCGGACCCCCAAGTGTTCCGCCACCCCCGAGCGGGGGCTGGAGGACCCGTCAGGCTCACTCCGCGTAGGTTGCCGAAGGGCCACCACCGGCGACGGGCCAGGGCGTCGGCCCGACCCCCCGAGATTCGGTCGCGACGATGGTCACGGTGGTCTCGCCGGTCCGGACGGCGATGTCACCGAGGGGCGAAATCTGCAACTCCGGGTCGTTCACGTCGCCGAGCCCCGAGGTTGCCCAGCGCCGTTCTCCGCCCACGACGGCGACCCCGTGGAGGCTCTCGCCGACGGCTAGATAGACGACGCCGGCATCCCCAACCGCGAGGTTCGAGGTGACGCTGAAAACTCTTCCAGTCCCGGAACCTCGGATTCGCGGGGCCGGATAGGACCATAGCGGGTCGCCGTCGTCGCCAGAAAATGCATGCAGTTGACCATCGGCGCCGGTCGCGCGCGAACCATTGAAGTATACGAGCACCTCTCCGCGGGGGCCGATCACCGGCGGCCCCATGATGGCATTCGTCTGACCGCTGGTGGTACGCGCGACCGACTGACGCACAGCCATTTCACCGGACCGGGCATCGAGACCGATCAGCTCATAGGTCGAGATGCCGTAGCGCAAGGACCACAGGCGTGCTCCGTCGAAGGCCGGCTGAGTGATGTTGCGAAGGGTGCCGTCGATGAGCGCCGGCGGGTTTCGGTAGTAGCGCCGGGTGAGACTGGTGAGCTCATAGGCGACGTTCCAGCAGAGCACCGCACCGCGGCCCCCCGCGTCGACGAGGCACTCGTCGTTCCACAGAAAAGACGACGGCTCTTCGAGCACGACGCGGTCTGAGCCGCCACCGGCGCGCGTGCGGTAGAGGTACTTCGGCATGTCCGTGCCGTTGGTGCTCCCGTACACCGGGCCGGCCGCCGGGATTGCCACCCACGTCCATACTTGCCCTTCGACGTCGAGGGACGGCGGGTCGAGGACGCCATCGGTCGTAACCCGGGTGACCTCGAAGCGGCCCTTCAGCCAAACGTGGCCGCTCACGTGGACGTCGACGCTGGTGCGAATACTCCATGGTCGCCCGTCGAAGGCCTCCGGAAGGTCCACGGCCCAGCGCAGGGCGAGGCACGGGTCATGGGATACGAGGCGCCAACCCTCCTCGGTCTGCTGAGGCGCGTAGAGGTTGCCGAGGGCGTCGTAGGCGGGGCGACCGTCGATGCCTTCGAGCTGACCGCGCACGTCGCCGGGAGCCAGTTCTCCGAAGCAATCGGGACGCGGCGGGGGACCCGTGTCGACCGGAGACGGCCCCGAGTCGAACGGCGGCCGACCCGAGTCCGCAAGACCCTCGACGCCAAGGGACGTCTTCGACCCGCAGCCCCACCCCAGCAGAAGAGCAATGAGAAGCAGAAGCAGCCGCGCACAGCGAAGAAGCTCTCGGTCACCGAGGGTCATGGCGACGAAACGGTCACGGTCAGGAGCGACGCCCACGACGTGCACGACGCCCGACCCGGAAGAGAGCGAGCACACCGAAGACCACGATCGCCCCCCAAGACCGCCCCCGTTCCGGCGAACTCGCGACCACGACCCGGCACCCACAGCCTCCGTCGTCGGTACCGGTCGAACCCCCGTCGGCGCCGGGTGTCGAACCGTCCGGGGAGCCCGTGCCACTGTCGACCCCCGGGACCGACCCGTCGGGCCCCGGCGTGCCCGAATCGAGCCCCGGAGTGCCCCCGTCGGGGCGCACCGTCGTGCACATGCCCGGCGCGCAGTATTCGAAGGCCCCGATGTCCAGCGTGCTGTCCACGGGCCTCGCTTCACGCGCTTGGTGGCGCACGTACATCTCGGAGAGGTCGTGATCCGGCAGCACGGCGGCGTTCAACGTCGCCGCAGCATCGATGCAGGATGAGCCGAGGGCCAGGTGGTAGTCCTGCCCGGCCTCGTCGACGAACCCCGGGGCCGCACCGGAAACTCCAGAGCCGTCGTCGGTGATGGAGCCGGACAACGTGCCGTGACTGTCACTGCGCCCCGGCTTCATCCAGTTGTGCATGAGCGTGAGGTCGCCGTTCTCGGAGAGCATCGCGAGGCGGTCGCCCGATGCCGTGACGTAGACGACGTTGTTGCGCACGTCGGCGCTCTCTTCGTTGGTGGAAAGACGCAGCAACGTCGTATTGCCAGACCGCGTCGAGACGATGGTGTTGTTGAAGAGGTGCAGCGTGCCCTTGCGGTAGTCGCCCTCGGTGCCCGAATCACCGCCGTAGTGGATGATCTGGCTGTTGCCGTCGCCCTCGTGCTCGACCAGCACATTGCCGTAGACGAAGGTCTCCCCGTAGGACGGGTGGCCCACGAGAACCGCGCTGTCCTCGGCGTCGACGAGGTCGAGCTGCCTATTGCCACTCTCGACCCAGTTGTGGCGCACGACCAGCCCCGCGGAGCGGTCCTTCAGGTTGTTCCCATCGCAGCCATCGCGAAGGGGGCCGTAGTGGTTGAACTGAAAGGTGATGTCGATGGCCGCCGTGTAGCTGTTGTGCTGGTAGGCGCTGCCGCTGATGCCATTGTCGTAGAGCGAGTTGGACTCGACGAGGATGTCGTGGGTCTCGCCGTCGAAGGACCCGATGAAGAGCCCGTTACCGCTGTCGTGGAGCGCGCAGTTGCGAATGGTGAGGAACTCGGCCTTCTCCACATAGATGGCGGCGGCGTTGTCCGAATAGGTGGCGCTCGACCCATCGGGGTTCGTGAAGTTGAAAGGGGCGCGCCCGGAGCGAATCTCGAGGCCCTCGATGATGATGTACCCGGGCAACGTATCCTCGGGCCGGTTCGAGCTGCCCACCTTGATGACGCCGCGAACCTCGTTCCGGAAGTCGAGCTCGGCGCGGGTGGTGGCGCCACGACCATCGATGACCGGCCGCTCGCCCCCCGGTCCTGCCACGCCTTGAATGGTGATCGGCGCAGCCTCGGTCCCCCGGCGACCGATGACCCACTTCTCGTTGTAGGGAGCCGCCCGCCAATGGATGCGCACCGTGTCCCCGGGCATCAGGCTCTCCCAGGGCACGTCGCCGATGGCCGCGTAGGACATCCCGTCCCCTACTTCGAAGACCTCGGCCCGGGCCAGAGGCGGCGCCGCCGCGAAGAGGCTCGAGAGCACCGCGAAGACGAAGAGCCCCGGGAGGATCGCAGAGAGAAAAGACCGAGGGTGGCGGTGGGTGGGCGGGTTCACGACGCCATTGAATCACGGCCACCACCCGAGGCGAAGCCAAGGCCGCACCGACCTCGAAATCCACTACCCTCGGACCCATGGCAGCGAAAAAGAAGCGAAAAGTCAGGGTCAAAGTTCGCGGGTACGAACCAGAAGACGCGAGGGCGGTCGCGGTGATCCTCGGGAGCCGCGGGGTCGTCGAGGAGACCATGCAGGTGCCACACCGACCGGTCTCCGAGGCCACCGGGCGCTTCGCGAAGCGCGACTCACGGAACCGCATCCTGGTCGCCGAGATGGACGGCGAGGTCACCGCCGTGGGCGGGCTTCGGCTGCATCGATCGCTGCGGGCCCGCCACGCCGCCAGCCTCTGGCTCGCGGTGGCGGACGACGTGCGGGGACGAGGGATCGGCGGCCTCGTCGTCGACGAACTCCTCGACCTCGGCGAGAAGTGGATGGGCGTTCTGCGCTTCGAGATCGCCGTCTTCGTCGACAACGAAGCGGCCATCAAGCTCTACCGGGAGCGCGGCTTCGAGATCGAAGGCGTGGTGCAAGCCGCTGCGCTCCGCGACGGGAAGCTCGTCGACAACTTGTCGATGGCGCGCGTCGCGGAGAGGCTTCCCTATCCTCGGATCACCGTCCGTGACGTCGCCCAGAAGATCCCGGCCCTGCTCGGGTCAGGGCCGGACCGGTCCAAGAACTGACCTCGAGGCTGGGTCAGGTGCCGGGTGGCGGCGGCGGCATCTTCTGTTCGATGAGCCACGCGTCCGAAGAGATGAACTCAACCGCGTCGTGGTCCTTACCGACGAGGTCCGGGTGATCGGTGATCACCCGCTTGGCGCCAGCCGCTTCGGCGGCGGCGACGAGGGCGTCTTCCCACGCGTCGGGACCGTGGTCCCCGGGGACCTCGATCATATTCACGAAGGTCTTGATCAGCTCCATCTGAGCTTTGACCGCGTCCTCCTTGAATTCGGGCAAGGTGATCAGCATGGCGGCAGCCCGGTCCAGGATCCAAGCAGAGGTCGAACCCTCTCCCTTGTGCTGGCCGAGAATTCGCTGAACGACCTGGTCCGGCGGCGACTGGGGGGCCACCGAGGCATTGACGTACACATCCGGTGCGAGGATTACATCCACGAGCATCACCTCCTGATGGGCACTGTGATCTTACGACCAGCCCGCGACGTCAAGGGTGAAGGCGTGGCACCTGGGCCCCGAGGGCGCTAGACCGCCCCGATGGTCCGCCTCGGCCAAGAGCATATCGGCGAACAAAACCGGCGCTTCGTCGTGATTCTCGACGATGACTCGGAGGTCGAGGCGGTGCTCTACCGGGGCGATACGCTCTGCATTTCGAGCCAAGTGGGCTGCGCCGTGGGGTGCCCCTTCTGCGCCTCCGGGGCCAACGGCCTGGCCCGGCCCCTGGCCTTCGAGGAGCTGACCGGGCAGGTCGAGGCGGTTCGCCAGGCGGGCCACGCCGTCCGGCGGGTGACCGTCTCGGGCGTCGGAGAGCCGCTTCACAACGCCGCCGCGGTCGAAGAATTCCTCGAATGGTGCCGTGATGGAGGCATCCGGCGCAGCCTCACGACCTCCGGAGGCCCGACCGAACGCCTCGTCCACTTCATGGTCCAGGCTCCCCACAATGGCCTCACCATCTCGGTTCACGCGGGGACCGAGGAGACCCATCGACGCCTCGTGCCCCACGGCCCGACCCTCGACGCGCTCTTCGGGGCCGTCGGCGAGGCCTATCCCCAGCTCGGCACGAGGCGCCGCAAGAAGACGGCCCTCGCCTACCTGATGATCGCCGGAGACAACGACACCGATGCCGAGCTCGACGCCTTCGCAGCTCGCGTCGCGCCGTTCCCCTTGGCGGTACACCTCTACGCGTTCAACCCTGTGCCGACGAGCACCTGCCGCCCCGTCACCCGTGGGCGCTACGAAGAGGCCTACGAGCGGCTGACGGGTCACGGGCTCCGGGTGCGCATGAGCAGCCAGGCGCGCATCGAAGCCAACGGTGGCTGCGGTACCCTCGTCGCCCTCGGAAAGCGGCGGCCAGGATAGGTCGAGGATAGGTCCAGGATAGTCCGAGGATAGGTCGAGGACCGAGCGCTCCCTGACCCGGTCAGGCGTCGGCGGTCAAGTGTCGGCGCCGGAAGCGACAGAAGACGAAATGTTGCACCGCCCCCCCAGGCGTTCGGTGTTCCTCGTCCCAGGTCTCGATCAGTTCGAAGGACTCACCGAGCTCGACGCCGAGCTCTTCGGGGGTGTAGCGCACGACCTCGAGACCGCTGCACTTCTCGGGGCCATCCGAGGCGAAGGTCGCGAGGATGGCATCCCCCCCGGGCATCAACGCCTCGAGTAGCGTGTCGCGATAACGCTCCCGGTCAGTGGGGTCGGTGAGGAAGTGAAACGCGGCGCGGTCGTGCCAAAGCCGGTAGCGCTCCGGAAGTTCGACGCCGATCACGTCGGCGCAGATCCACCGCACCTCGGCAGCGCGCTCACCGAGGCGGGCCCGAGCGTGGTCGAGGGCGGCCTCCGAGATGTCGAGGACCGTCATCTGGCGAAAGCCCCGATGCAGCAGATGATCGACGAGCAGGCACGCACCGCCGCCGATGTCGATGATGGGCTCGTCGGGACCCACGTCGGCATGATCGATCAGCTGGAGCGAGGAGTCCGGCGTATCCTGGTGCCAGCTGACCTCCGAGACGTCGCGGTCGGCGTATACGTTCTCCCAGTGCGTCCGGCGTTCGGTGCTTTGCGGCATGTCCCCAGATGTAGGCGCGCATACTGCGTCGTCAAAGGCGACACGACTCCCCGCACCAACGATCCCTGGGATCTGATGAATGGCCCTGGGCACTGCGGACATTTGAGCCTATAGACTGTGAACTGCAGACCGCACCTCGGTACTTACTCAAAGATCATGTACCGCTTCATTCACAAGCCCGATCATCACCTCTTCGTCTGCGCGCTCTACGGCGGCGGCAAGCCCGCCGAAGACTTCGCGACGCACTTCCGGGAGCTGCGAAAAGCAGGCCTCGCCGCAGGCCAGAACCGGCTCACGGTCGTCGTACTCCTGCGCCCGGGGCACCCCCTCCCGCCCCCCAGCGCTCGGTCCGAGGTGGCGGCGCTCATGTCGTCTGGTGATGTGCTCGCGGACATCGCCGTGATCTCGACGAACCCCGTGGTTCGAGGCGTTCTGACCGCCGTTTCCTGGGTGAAGTCGGGAGACATGGTCACATTCCGCATGTTTCCCACGTGGGCCCACGCGAGCCCGTGGCTGGAAGAACGCCGAGGGGGCCCCCTCGGGCCCGCCGACCAGCTCATCACCGAGCTGATGCACAAGCCGGCCATGAGCGCCTGATTCGGCCCCCAAGCAACAAGAACGGACCGTCCCCAGACCGGGACGTCCCCCCATGCATTTGATTTCGGTGCATCGCCAAGTCGTGCGATCTTCCGGCCCGTGAGCGGGGAAGCAGACGGGATGGAGGCGGGGGCGACGATGGGCTCGGGCGAAACGCCGGGGCGCTTCGGGACCTTCGGCGGTGTGTTCACGCCGTCGATCCTCACGATCCTCGGCGTCGTCATGTACATGCTCATGGGCAAGGTCACGGGCCTGGTGGGCCTGGGCTGGTGCCTTGGGATCGTGGTGGTCTCCCACCTCATCACCCTGTCCACGGGCCTGTCGATCTCATCCATCGCGACGAACCGCACGGTGGGCGCCGGCGGGGCCTACTTCATGATCAGCCGCTCCCTCGGTGCCGCCGCCGGTGCCGCCATCGGCCTGCCCCTCTTCTTCGCCCAAGCGCTCTCGGTCACCTTCTACGTCGTCGGCTTTGTCGAGTCCCTGCGCCAGATCTTCCCGTTCATCGACGGGTGGACGGCTATTGGCATCGGCACGCTCACCAACGTGTTCTTGACCGGGCTTTCGCTGAAGAGCGCCGAGCTCGCCATCAAGGCCCAGTACTTCGTCATGGCCGCGATCGGCATCTCGCTGGTCGGCTTCGTCGCGGGACCCTTCTTCGCCGAGGGCGTCGTCCCGATGTCGAGCCCGATCGAGTGGGACAACCCCGACGGACCGCCGGTCTCCACGGTCTTCGCCATCTTCTTCCCGGCGGTCACCGGGATCATGGCGGGGGTCGGCATGAGCGGGGACCTCAAGGATGCGCGCACGTCTCTGCCCCGGGGCACCCTCGCGGCTATCGCAGTCGGCTTCGTCGTCTACATGACGTTCCCCATCTGGCTCGCCATGCACAAGACCAACGACCAGCTGGTCAACGAGCTCGACTCGGTCTTTCAGATCGCTGGCATCTTCGCGGCGTCGATCTACGCCGGCGTCTGGGGCGCCACTCTATCGAGCGCCCTCGGATCGATCCTCACGGCGCCCCGGACGCTGCAGGCCCTCGCCATGGACGGCCTCGCCCCGCGCTTCCTGGGCAAGGGATTTGGGCCTCAGAACGAGCCCCGGGCCGCCCTCTTCCTGACCTTCATCCTGGCCCAGACGGGGATCTTCCTCGGGTCCCTCGAGGTCATCGCGCCCATCCTCACCATGTTCTTCCTTGCCACCTACGGCGTGACCAACCTGGCCTGCGGCCTCGAGCGGTGGGCGGCGAGCCCGAGCTTCCGCCCGACCTTCAAGGTCCCCGCGGCGCTCAGCATCGGCGGCGCCCTCGCGTGTTTCTACGTGATGAGCATCATCGACATGGGCGCGATGGTGCTGGCTCTGGGGATCTGCGCCCTCATCTTCGTCATCGCCGAACGTCGAGCCCTCGGCACGACCTACGGTGACGCCCGCCACGGCATCTGGTCGGCGCTGGTCCGCAGCGCCCTCCATCGGCTCAGGCGGGTCGAATTTCACCCGCTCAACTGGCGCCCCAACCTCATCATCATGGGCGGCAATCCCAACAAGCGCGCCCACCTCCTGCACCTCGGCAACTCGATCGTCCAAGACCGGGGCATCGTCACCTACTTCCACTTGCTCAAGGGGTTGGTGGTGGACCAGGCCGACATCCGCCGGGAACTCTTCGAGACCTACGAGCCCAAGATCGCCGAGCGCTTCCCCAACGTCTTTTACCGAGTCGACATCGTCGACGACGTGTACAGGGGCGCGGTCTCGACCGCTCAGGGCTACGGCATCGGGAACTTCGAGGCGAACTCCGTGATGCTCGGGTGGCCGAAGAAAGAAGAACGCTCGGAGCCCTACGTCTCGATGCTACGCGATCTCACGCAGCTCGACCGCTCGCTCTTGCTGGTGAAATACGACGACGAACGACAGCTCGGTGAGGGCAAGGAAATCCACGTATGGTGGGGCGGTCTCGCAGGCAACGGCGGGCTCATGCTGCTCCTCGCATTCCTCCTGACGGCCCACTATCGATGGCGAAACGCGCGGATCACCGTGCTCACGGTGGTGAAGCGGGACGAAGACCGAGCCCGGGCCAAAACGAACTTGAAGAACCTGCTGGCTCAGGCGCGCCTCGAGGCCGAGACCCGAGTGATCCTCCGCCAGGGACGCAGCATCCCTGACATCATGTATGTCGAATCGGACCACGCGGACCTCGCCATCGTCGGTTTCGTCCTGCCCGACATGGACAAGTCCGCGGTGGGCTTCTTCGAGCGCATGAACACCATCCTCGATCGCCTTCCGACGACGCTCCTGGTGCACAGCGCGCGGAACTTCTCCGGCGAGCCGGTGCTCTTCGACCAGCCCACCAAGCCGGGCCTGGGCATCGCCCCCGACGGCCCCGCCGACAAGCCCGCCGAGAAGCCCGCCGAGGCCCCCACTCCTGCCCCGGCCGGTGCGACCGCCGTGCCGACCTTTTCCGACGCCGAAGCCTCACCACCCGAGGCCAGCACGTCGACTGCCAAGACCGACGCCGACGTCACGCTACCGGACTGAGAGCCTGCCCTCTGCATCACGCACTAGTCAGCTCACCTGGCGACGGCGACGCACGGCGGGCAAGGCCAACACCGGCAGCAGCACGAAGGCGAGCCACCACCACTCGAATGACGCCAGGCCGAGACCTTCGACGACGGTCGCGAGGGCCCCGACGATGAAGACGCCGCCGATCAGATAGTAGGCGATCACGCCGGAACGCCATCCGAAGGAGAGGCTGCGTCCTCCGGCGATGGTCATCGCGAGGGACCAGAGCACGAGGCGTCCATCGGCGTAGAGGCCCCCGGCGCCGAGGAAGGCCCACATGGCGAGGCGCATCCAGAAGTCGAGGTTACCGCTGCTGGCCGGGGATGGCGCCTTGCCGCCGCCGAAGCGCTCGTAGAGGTAGCGGACGATGTCCCGGGACTCGCCCATGTAGCGATAGCCGCCCGCCTCCTCGATGCGGAGTACCGGCACCGTCTTGCGCCCCCGGGCCTCGACGATCTCGCGCTTGGCATCGGCGTCCGCGAGGATGTCTCGCTCGGCGATGACGAGCCCGAGGTCGCCGAGGGCCCCCCGGACACGCTCGCAATAGAAACAGCCGTTGTAGTGAAAGAGCGTGAGGTCGCGGGCGGATTCCGAGAGATTGGCGACAGCAGCCATACCTCTCCGATGCCAGAAGAGTGGGTTTCGTTACAAGGGTAAAGGAGCAGACCGGCCCCGGGGCCCCGCTCACACGGCCATTTGCCGATGCCGGGCGCATCTGTCAGAAGACGACCGTTTCCCGTAGGGGGGTCGAGGCGCTCAGGGGTACTGCGCCATCGATCTCGGGCCGAGCCGCCCTGCCCCACCGACCGATGTGAGTCACGAATGCTCTTTCCGACCCAAGACACTCTCCGCCTGCTCTCGATCTCCCTGCTCGCGATCGGCCTCCTCGGCACGAGCGCCGGTTGCTCGGAACGCGAAGGCGGCCCTGATGCAGCCTTCCCGGACACCGGGGCCGGAGACGGCGGCGGAGGCATGTGCGCCGATGGCACGCGCAACGGGACCGAAACGGCGATCGACTGCGGGGGGGACGCCTGCGGACCCTGCCCCGACGGGTCCGGTTGCGTACGGGCCACCGATTGCCTGAGCAACGCGTGCCGATCGGGGTTCTGCCTCGTCGCGAGCTGCACCGACGGAACGCTCAACGGTAGCGAGTCGGACATCGACTGCGGCGGGACCTGCACCGGCTGCCTCGGCGGCAAGGCGTGCGGCGCCGGCACCGATTGCCTGAGCAACGATTGCGTGGACGGGGCCTGCACGATGTCCAGCTGCGAAGACGGCGCCCTGACCAACGACGAGACCGACGTCGACTGCGGCGGCCCGGTCTGCCCCGACTGCGACGGCGGCGAGGGCTGCCTGGTCGATACCGACTGCATCAGCACCATCTGCAACCGCGGCACCTGCAGCTCGGCGAGCTGCACCGATCGGGTGCAGAACCAGGACGAGTCGTCGGTGGACTGCGGCGGCGCAGCGTGCGACGGCTGCCGCGACGGGTTCTCGTGCAGCACCGGTGCGGACTGCGCGAGCAACGCCTGCATGGGCGAGGTCTGTATCTCCTGCGTCGACGGAAGAATGAACGGCGACGAGACCGACGTCGATTGCGGCGGCGCGACCTGCGGCCCATGCAACGATGGCTCGATGTGTTCGGCCAACGCCGACTGCGTCGGCGATCGCTGCCTCGACGGGAGCTGCATCTCTTGCGGCGATGCCGTCATGAACGGCGACGAGACCGACGTAGACTGCGGCGGCGCGACCTGCGGCGGCTGCGCCGACACCAAGATGTGCGTCGCCGATACGGATTGCACCGGCATGCTTTGCGTCGGCGGGAGCTGCATCTCTTGCACGGACAGCATCATGAACGGTGCCGAGACTGACGTAGACTGCGGCGGCACCCTCTGCGGCGGCTGTGCCACCGGCGAGATGTGCGTCGCTCCGACGGACTGCCTCAACAGCATCTGCACCAGCGGCGCCTGCGTCGCGCCGGCGTGTGACGACGTGGTGATGAACCAGGACGAGAGCGACGTCGACTGCGGCGGCGCGACTTGTGATGGCTGCACGCCCGGCGACACGTGCACCGCGGGCTCCGACTGCGCCTCCGGCGTATGCGACGCCGGCGTATGCGTCGCGCCCACCTGCACCGACGGGGTCACCAACGGCGGCGAGACCGACCGCGACTGCGGCGGCAGCACCGCCTGTCCGCGGTGCCCGGACTTCCGGCTCTGCGATGGACCGAGTGACTGCACCAGCGCCGAGTGCACCACGGGTGTGTGCGGCGATGTCGGCTGCATACCCTTCCGCGACGCCGCGGGGGACCCCATCGTCGACACCTTCGGGTACTTCGGCTGCAGCCTTCCCCTCACCCCGGCCACCCTCCCGTGCCCAGACATCTCGACGACGGGGACCTCGACGACCCTCGGCGACGACGGCGAACTCGAGCTGCCCCTCGGTTTCAGCTTCGACTATTACGGCACGGCCCGGACGATGGTGACCCTCTCCTCGAACGGGGCCCTCGCCTTCGATACGACCTCGGTCACCTTCTCGAATGCGTGCTTCCCGCGCACCACGTCGCCCGAGGAACTCATCGCCGTTTTCTGGGACGACCTCGACCCCGGCAACCCCGGCAGCAACGTCTGGTACGAGACCGTCGGCACGGCCCCGAACCGCCGCTTCGTCGTGCGCTGGGACACCGAGCACTTCTCGACCAGCCCCGATCGCGCCGTCGTCACGGTCGTCCTCGAAGAGGGCACCAACGACATCAAGGCCTGCTACCACGACACCAACTTCGGGGACGCGAGCTACGACGATGGCGTGACCGCGACCGCGGGCATCAACGGCGACGCCGGCATGTCGTCACTGCAGTTCAGCTGCAACACCGCGACCCTGACGGATGGCCTCTACCTCCAGTACTTCCACCCCTAGCGCCAAGGGCGCCCACTCACGCCATTCGCCTCCGGTCCCAATCCCGGCTCCGGTCGACTGGCGTCGCCCTTTCGCCTTCTTGGGACCGGCTTACGTCCTCGGGGCTGACCTCGAAATACCTTTGGTATTCCTTCGGCCCGCCCCTGTGGGGGCGCTCGGCGACTGACGCAAGTGGACGCCCTTGGCCCCACTGAGCGCGCCGAGGATTTGGGGACGCGTGGTTGCTTAATTGTCTTA
>Ga0164313_10000354_pt1 | contig 35960 bp, 31 predicted proteins | sample GuaBasSedimGuay4_FD_113735 | JGI IMG/M metagenome (GOLD analysis project Ga0164313, IMG submission 113735) | Subseafloor sediment microbial communities from Guaymas Basin, Gulf of California, Mexico - Guay4, Core 4569-4, 0-3 cm | ecosystem: Environmental > Aquatic > Marine > Hydrothermal vents...
CACAACCAGCGACTTGGGATCGAGCACTCTGCAGTAGTTGAACGTCGAGACATAGATACCCCGCTCCACATCCGAAATCAAGGCATCAACGCTCGAGGCTCCTCCGTCGATGAACATGTTCATTGCGAACGGGCCGAAGACATCGCCGCCGGGAACGGCATGGCCTGTCGATGCGACACCGGCCTTGGCTGCGGTCCGACGACTGTGAAGAAGCGATCGGGTAACACCGCCCATCACCAGGTCAGTACGTCTCTTTGGAGTCCCCTCGACGTCGAACGGAACGTAAAGCGCCCGCTGATCTGTGGCGTCGTCCCAGATACTCACTGATTCATCGAATTGTTGAGACCCCAGTTCAGCGAATGACATCCCTTCTTGGGCAGTTTTTGCGTTGAAGCCGTATGCGTTCAGGAAGATCCCGATGGTTGAAACACACTCGGGGGAGAGCACGACTTCGTACTCCCCTGGCTTGGCATCAAATGGACGCGCGCCATCGCGCGCACGCTGTGTCGCCAGCGCTCCGACAGTTCCCGCACCGAGAGCACCGATCTTCGAACCCGCGGCGTGGCCTGAACCTGCAGACGTCGGGGATTGTTGTATGCCGTCGATGGCAGCTGTAGTGAACCGGCCGCTCACCCTGACACCATCGCTGTTACCGAAAGCGTGCCCTCGAGACTCGGTCTGGCAGAAGCCAGCAGCGAGCATCCCGTCGCCGGCGTCGACAAATGCCTTCACAGCCAACGCCCGGTCGACCGGGTCGGCATCAGCTGTGGCTTCATCCCAGTGGTCGACGATGGCGTAGTCAGCAGGATCACCGATCCCAGGCCATTCATGATCGACAGGTTGTTGAGCAGCGGTCTCGATCACAGCATCGACGAAAGCCGCCAAACCCTCGGGCGTGGTGTCGGTCGTCGTCGAACTCGACACACGCCCGTCGATTGCGACCTTGAGAGCAACCTCGACTGCGTCCTCAGACACGTTCTGGTGAATGAAGGAGTTTGCGAATCGGGTGAGTGAGGACGTTCCGACATCTGTGTACACCTCGGCGTCTGCGCGCCCAGCGATCAGCGCAAGGGTTGCTTCGACAAGTTCTTCGTGGCGTGTCATCCCTTCACCCCCACCCGCACATCGGCGAAACGGGCGGGCGAGGCGCTGTGCCCGGTGTGGGCAACCTGCATCGGTTGCCCCTTTCCACAATTGGGTATGCCCCAGTGCACATGTTCCTGCTCACCTGCCAAACGGTCCAGGCTGCCCCAGAACTGTGGAGTGATCCCTGTGTAGGTCGGGTTCTTGAGCATCTTGCCGATCTTCCCATCCTTGACCTCCCAGCCGATCTCACAACCGAATTGGAAGTTCAGGCGCTTGTCATCGATGGACCACGACCGGTTCGTCTCCATGTACACGCCCTCATCCGTATCGGCGATGATGTCCTCGAGGGAGCCTGTGCCCGGACGAAGGCCCACATTCGTCATCCGCACCATCGGGAGCCTGTTGTAACCGTCCGCCCTGACCATACCTCCGGGTGGTAATCCCGCAATGGCTGCTGAGTCCCTTCCGGAAAGAACGCCGACCCAGGCTCCATCCTTCACGATGTCGACGGCACCCGCAGGCGTGCCTTCGTCGTCGAAACCGAAAGTGCCGAGAGCACCTGGCAGTGTCGCATCGGCAGTGATGTTCATCAGTTCGGAGCCATATCGGTGAGCACCCAGTTTGTCGAGTTCCAGATGGCTCGTTCCCGCGAACGCTGCTTCCCAACCGAGGATCCGATCGAGCTCGATGGCGTGGCCAACCGATTCGTGGATCTGAAGAGCAAGCTGGGACCCCTCGAGGATGAGGTTGGTCTCGCTCTCCTCCATCTCGTCTGCGGTCAGCAGCGCAACTGCTTCTTCTGCGACACGTTGCGCGTGACTCTCGAAGTCCCATCCCCTGACAACCTCATAGCCTCCGGTCTCGTACTGCCCGAAGGACTGGGGATACGACCGCCGCTGGGTCTCGGATTCCCCGATTGCAGTAGCGTCGTACCCGCCTCCGCTCTCAACGAAGTGCTGGTGTATCCGATGGCCCTGGGACGATACGAACCACTTGTTCGTATCCCAGAAGGTGAGGTTGCCCGTGGCTATCTTGACCCCGTCTACCCCTTGCATGGTCTTGGTGACCGCGACGAGGAGATCGACCTTCTCGGAGAGCGACACAGTGAACGGATCCTCGATGTGCGGCGTCTCCCAGAACGTTTGGTTCACTGCCACATCAGCAAACTCCAGCGGTGGTCCAGGTACGAGTGCCGAGGCTTTCGCGATGGCTGTGGCCCGTTCACCTGCCGCACGTACGGCATGGTTGGACAAGTCTGCTGTGGCTGCGAATCCCCATGACGAGCCGATCAAAGCTCGCACGCCGACGCCTGCGCGCTCGGACCGGTCGAGTTGGGAGAGGTTCTGATTCTGGACGTTGATCGTCTCAGCGCGCGCTATGACCACACGGGCATCGGAGTAGACAGCGCCCGCATCGAGTGCGCCCTGGACAGCGAGTTCAGCGTGATCGAACACGGGACCTCAGTTCACGTTTGACAATTGGGGACCAAGAATAGTGCCACTTCTCTGGCTCGAGTCTGGGAGTGCCCCATCAGCCTTCGACGGACAACGGGTTCAGGACTACCGCTTCGGCTGTTTCGGAGACCACCGTGCCATTGAGGTCGATCACGATCGATGTCACCTCGGCAACTTCGGTGAGGGACGGTCCGTCGCCGTAGAGGCCATAACTCCCGCCGAACCCGAAGAGTGGGCGGGGGACGATGACGGTGCCGGGTCTGGCAAGCGACGGATCGTATACGGGAACGAGTCGCATCGGTTCGAGTACGTCGGCTGCAAGGTTCTCTGTGCCGGTGAACGTCACCTCAGCGTCAAGGGTGGCGACTGTTCCATCGGGCGAACTCCACTCAACTGTCCCCCAACCATCACCCACGGTCACATGCCCAGAGATCACAAGACCAGGCTCGACCTCGAGAGCGAAGACCACAGGTTCACCGATCATGTCAGAAGACACCTCGATCTCCATTCCTGCCGATGCCAGCACAGCAGCTGGGTGTGCGACGACGGTGGCCTCTGGGTCGGAGATCTCGGCAGGGACCACGATCGTCGTGATCCCGCCAGCGCCGTCTGAAGCGAACTGGGATCCCATCATCACTCTTGCACCTTCTAACCCGATCTCCCAGTACGCCACATCCGGGGACAGAGAATCAGAAGGGTCTGTCGTCCCGGCAACGGCAGAGGACACGACGATGATCGAGTACGCACTGTCCTGAATGACCGATTCGACCTTGACACCAACATCGCCATTGGGATCCAGAAGCACGTATCCGGGTGGAATATCCACGGAGGGCACGGGCTGAGCGAAGAGAGAGTCGGATTCAGGAGGGTCAGTGGGTCCGTTGACGATCGCAAAGATCACGAACGCTGCCACAACCAGAGCACCCATGATTGCTGCGATGACCGGTGGCTTCCACGGGATCTCGCTTCCGCCGCTATTCACATTCGGATCACTCATCGGCAACTCCGATGTTCACGGCGAATTCGCCGTCGATGGCAACCCATGATGTCCCGCTCACGACGAGACCGAACTCGGTCGCCCCATCATCACTCACTCGCGTGAGAGTCGCGGTGCCCTCTGTGGAAACCGCTGAAATCCAACCCGGCCCGTCGCCGATGATCTGTATGTCCCTGGCAGAATCATCGTCTGTCAAGACGCGGACTTCAATGGTGGTCATGCCTTCGCTGTTGGTCGTTCTGGCAAGCACAACTTTCACACCTGTGATGACGGACACCTGCGGTTCGGAGGCAGAGACTGACACCGGCACCTCGAACGGCGAAGGAAGGAACGCCTCAAGGACACGCACAGAGTCGATCTGGTCGACGGAACCACCAGCCAACAGGGGGAACAAGGCCTCAGTCTTGGTCGGATCGGTCTGGGTGCCCTCGAACTCGCCCCCGATCGCTTCGACAAGCCAACGCTTCGGGTACAGCGGTTGACCACCTTCGGAGCCTTCGATGCCAAGCGACGGGGCAAGTGATGTCAGATCGTAGGAGATCGAGAGGCCATCATCCCCGAACGTCAACGAGATTGGGATGAGGGCAACAGAAGAGATCAACGTTTCGTTCGGATCGACGTGATAGCCATCTGGGCGTGCGATGTTCTGTGCAGGCAACGACGTCGCGTCGTCGAGGGCACGCACTTCACGGATCACGCTCACGCCAATTCCACCCGCGGCGAATGCGCCGAGAATGAACCCGACGATCGTAAGTGTGACGAGCCGAACAGACACCGTTTCTCCCAGCGGTCCAAAGCCGGAAGGCTAGGGCACAAGGAGCTGTCAGCCGTCAGCCGTCAGCCGTCAGCAGAAAACTCAGATCGTCTCGTGCGTCGACATTCCTCCCGGCGAGCCTTGGGAGAACCGGACGCTTCCGCCGTTCTGGCTGACAGCTGATGGCTGACAGCCGTTGGCCTTCCTTTCCTGTAGTGTCACGCCCATGCACAACTTGATCGGAACATGGCGGCTCATCGACTGGACAGTCACGATGCGCAACGGACGCGTCACGCACCCCTTCGGTGGCAAGGCACGCGGCCTCATCACCTACACGGACGAAGGGCGCATGGTCGCGACCTTGATGAAGTCAGATCGCGAGTCGATGGGTACCCGCACATTCAACGAAGCAACGGCGCTCGACAGAGCATCGGCTGCGGCAGGGTATCTCTCGTATGCAGGCACGTATGAGATTGTGGGCGACGAGGTGCATCACCACGTTGAGGTCAGCCTCTTTCCGGATTGGGTTGGTGGCACGCAGGTGCGGCATATCGAATGGGACCACAATCCCGATGGCACGACAGACCTCGTGCTCTCCGACCTCGGAGTCGGGTCGGACCGCCCCACGGTGATGAGGCTGAGATGGCACAGGGTCACGGAGGAGCGAACATGACAGCAAAGACACTCGAGGATTGGTCTCTGGCGGCTGCATCGGTCACTCCACGCAACGACATCCTGATCGACGGAGAATGGCGCGAGGCACGCTCAGGTGAACGCTTCGACACGGTCAACCCCGCAACAGGCGAAACGATTACAAGGGTTGCATCAGGGCTAGCCGATGACATCAACGACGCTGTCTGGTCCGCACGGACCGCGTTCGAAGACGGCCGATGGTCAGGGCTCGCACCGCGTGACCGCGGACAAGCACTCATCAGGCTGGCGGAGCTCATCGATGCTCACGGCGAGGAGCTCCAACTCCTCGAGACACTTGATGTTGGGAAGCCGGTGAGGTACTCACGCAGGGTCGACGTCGCCCAAGCCGTCTCCACCTACGAGTGGTACGGCGAGGCAGCAGACAAGCTGTACGACGAGATCGCACCAACCGCACCCAACGCGCTCGGCCTCATCAGGCGGGAGCCAGTCGGCGTCGTCGGTGCTGTCACACCCTGGAATTTCCCGTTGATGATCAACTCGTGGAAGCTCGCCCCCGCACTCATGGCCGGGAATTCCGTCGTTCTCAAGCCTGCAGAACAAGCGCCGCTCAGCTCACTACGCGTCGCCGAACTCGCCCTCGAGGCCGGCATCCCCTCCGGTGTCCTCAACGTCGTTCCCGGATACGGCGAAACCGCTGGGCGAGCGCTCGGCCTACACCCCCATGTGGACGCTGTCACGTTCACCGGGTCGACCGAGGTAGGGAAACTGTTCCTCGAGTACTCGGCACACTCAAACATGAAACGGGTCTCTGCAGAGACGGGGGGCAAGACGCCGAACATCATCTTCGCTGACGCTCCTGACCTCGACTTCGCAATCGGTGCTGTGGGGTTCTCCATCTTCTGGAATACCGGTGAGATGTGCATCGCGGGTTCTCGACTTCTCGTGCAACGAGACATCTACGACCGCGTCGTCGAAGGCGTAGCTGCCGTTGCGGGATCATGGCAGCCGGGGAACCCTCTCGACCCTGCCACCAAGGCCGGCCCGATCGTCGACGCCTCCCAACTCAACAGGGTCACGCGTTACATTGAAAGCGGTGTTGACCAGGGTGCACGCCTGGTCGCTGGCGGCAAGAGAACGCTGACAGACACCGGCGGTTACTTCGTCGAACCGACGGTCTTCGCCGATGTCGACAACGCCATGGAGATCGCTCAGGACGAGATCTTCGGGCCCGTGCTCTCCATCATCCCATTCACCGACGATGCCGAAGCGCTCGCTATTGCCAACGACACCAAATACGGACTTTCAGCTGCCATCTGGACATCGAACCTGGCAAGGGCACACACCATGTCCGCTGCACTCAAGGCTGGCACCGTGTGGGTGAACAACTTCGATACCTCGGGGATCACCGCACCATTTGGCGGTTACAAGGAGTCAGGTTTCGGTGGCAAGGACAAGTCGCTCCACGCACTCGACAAGTACACGAACCTGAAGACGACGTGGATCAACCTCGGCCGAGGCGGGATCTAGGCGTCCGGCGTTCGTTCGGCGACAGCTGCGTAGTGCCTTTCCACGTGTAACAGCGGCAACACGCCTGAACTGGTCCTACCCCCTGCATCGACCCGACCGAAGATCACCCAGTGGTCGCCCATCTCGACCTGCTCGACCGTCACACACTGAAAGTTCCCGAATGCGATGTCGAGAATAGGCCCAGCCTCTGACACCGATGGGCCTTTCCACGGAACCGAGCCGAAGCGGTCTGCTCCCTTCGTAGCGAACAGGGTCGCCTCAGCCTCCGCGCTCTCTGGTAGGAAATTCACGGTGAAGCCGTCAGCAGTGAGGTATCCGGGAAGCGAACCCACGGCCTTGTCGATGCACGCGAGCACGATCGGAGGATCGACCGAAACGGACGTGAATGCCGAAACAGTCATGCCGATCGGGCCATCAACTCCCCCGGCGGTCACGACTGTCACAGTAGATGCCACGGCCGACATCAAGTCCTTGAATACGTCCGGCCCAATACCTTTTTCGTCCACGAAGCCCTCCCTTCGTTGTCCTGGCTGAGCCTACCGTCGGCTCGCGAATCGTCTTGACGGTACGATGGCTCCCACCAACGAGGTAACGATGGCTCGAAACATCCAGATTGTAGAGGTCGGTCCGCGAGACGGACTCCAGAACGAGTCTGTCATCCTGTCAACCGATGACAAACTTGCGCTTATCGATCACCTGACGGACGCTGGTATCACACGCATCGAGACAGTCTCGTTCGCCCACCCCAAATACGTGCCTCAACTCGCGGACGCGGAGGCCGTGATGGATCGTCTCGACAAGCGTCCGGGTGTCAGCTACATCGGCCTCGTGATGAACTGGCGTGGATGGGTCAGAGCTGCAAGCACAGGAATCGACGAGGTGAACGTTCCTCTGTTCGCTTCCGACACCTTCAACCGGAAGAACCAGGGTGCACCAACGTCCGAGACGATCGCTGTCCTCGACGAGATCACGCGGGATGCGCACAAGTTGGGCATCAAGGTCACGGGAACGATCGGGACCGCATGGGGTGGCCCCTTCGAAGGCGAAGTAGCTCTCGAGCCGCTGCTCGAAGCGGTCGCAGGAGTTGTTCGTACCGGGGTCGATGAACTCGCCATCGCGGACACGATCGGTGTCGGCGACCCGTGGTCTGTCACCGCTCGGATCGCGGCGGTAACCGAAGCTGCCGAAGGGATTCCGCTGCGTGTCCACTTCCACGACACGCGCAACACTGGACTCGCGAACGCCTATGCCGCGATAGAGGCAGGTGTCACGACGATCGATGCATCCGTCGGCGGCATCGGGGGATGCCCCTTCGCCCCAGCAGCTACTGGGAACATCCCGACCGATGACCTTGTGTACATGCTCAACCGGGGTGGCTTCGACAGTGGAGTCTCGCTTGCGTCACTCATCGGAGTGTCCCGCGAGGTCGAAGGCCTGCTCGACAAGCCGCTCCCCGCAATGCTCCCCGTCGCAGGAGATTTCCCGCCACCAACACTGGAGTAGCAACCATGATCAGACACGTCGCCGTGTTCCGTTTCAAGAACAACGTCACCGACGCAATAATCGATGAAATCGATGAAACGCTTGCCACGCTTCCGTCGATCATCCCTGAGATCATCTCGTTTTCATCGGGGCGAAATGCCGATGTCACTGAAAGTGCCTGGGACTATGCCGTCGTTTCAGACTTTGCGTCCCCAGAGGACTACCTCGCCTACGCAGCGAACCCTCAGCACGTGGACATGGTCAAGAACCTCGTCGGTCCCCACGTATTGGAGGCATCACGAACCCAGTTCGAGGTGGACTGAGAGAAGAGAGGTAGAAGAAGAGGTACTTGGTACTTGGTACTTGGTACTTGGTACTTGGTACTTGGTACTGGGGAACCTTTAGGACATCGGTAACACTTTTTGGGTGGTCGATGGTTCTTGGAGGACGTTCGGATAGGTGGGTGTTCGTTTACAGAATTCAGAACCCCCTCTGTCTCGTTCCTCGACATCTCCCCCGGAGGAACCGGGAGAGAGAGTCCGAGCTTCCGAGGCGGAGGGGGAGACCATGGTGATCCACTCAGCTTGCGGTTCCTAGGGGTGGGTTCGGTCTGAGCGGTGCGACGTGGATCAGGGGTCGCTGAGCAAGGTGATTCCTTTGGCGACCATCCAGAGGTCGGCGACGTTGGTCCCGGTGTCTCCCCTGATCACAACAGCATCAAGGGCGGACAGGGCCGTATGGGAATCGTTGCGAGCTAGCGCGTGCTCGAGGTCAAGGTCCATTGCCCTGGCCCGCTCTGCTATCCGACCATCGACGACCGCACCCGCAGCAGGCGTCGGGCCATCGATTCCGTCTGTTCCACACGCGAGGAACACGATGTCGGTCCCAACCAGATCATTCACGACCGCAAGGGCTGCCTCCTGGTTCCTACCTCCGGCACCAGCGCCGACAACCGTCACCGTCGTCTCGCCGGTTGCGATCGTCACAATTCCTTTGTCAGCATTGTGGACGAGCCTGCGAGCCTCGACAGTTGCTTCGCCCTCAAGCTGCGTCGTGACGGTACTTGACCCGACATCGTGAGATGCCAGATATCGCGCAGCAGCATCAGCAGCGACCTCGGTCGAGCCAACCACCAGGAAATGTTGATGGCGAGCTGGCTCGGGGACAGAGGCGCCTATCGCTGTCCTCACCGATGTGGGCAGCGCATCCTCGATCCCGTGCCGTGCAATGACACTTCGCGCAGCAGTACCCATTCCTGCGCCAAGCGATGGCCCAGACGCAACATGGGATGGACCAACCCCGACGACGTCCGAAAGCACCAACGTGACCGATCGATCTGCAGGGCAGGCGCCGGCGAGCCTGCCTCCCTTGAGGCGACTCACCGACGCCCTCACCTCGTTCATATCCCCGATCGGAACACCTGCAGCCATCAGCGTTCGATTGAGATCTGCGAGGTCGCTCACCGAAACGCCGTCGGCAGGTGCCACCGCTATCGACGATCCGCCGCCCGAGATCAGATAGACGACCACGTCATGGGGCTCAAGAGAGCCAGCGAACGAGAGCAACGATTCGCCGGCCGAGAGGCTCGCATCGTCCGGCACAGGATGTGCGCCGACCAGGAGCGGCACCGGGCAGTCCCCGTCGTGGTTGGACACGGCCAGACCGCGGACCGGGCCAAGGACAGCCACAACACCTCGCACCATGGCGCTCGCTGCCTTTCCGATGGCCACCACGACGATGTCTCCTGGAGTCGCACCAAGGAATCGCTCTCCACCGATCGTGATCCCACTGTCATCGATGGTGATGGCAGCTGCTACTGCGCGCTCGGGGTCACACGCTTCTACCGCTGCATCGTACGCGGCGATGAGAAGTGAAGCGATCGGTGTCATGAAAACCACTGGGTACCCCGTGATCGTGGATGCTCCACGATACGGTACCGACGGGCGCGAGGAAGCGCCCGGGCACTGCACCCGGACGCTTCATCTGCTGATTCCGGACTGATCAGCCGGCTACGCCGTCCTCTGAACGGGGTGGTCGCGGGTTCGCATCCTTGAACGCTTCCAGTTCCTCTCTGGTGATCTGGCCGTCATCCTCGAGCAGTTCAGACAACGGACTCTCTCCGGTTCGCAGTGGATGATCGTCAGGCAGCGCATCGATCTCTGCCTGGGTGATCACGTCGTCTGCCAGAAGGCCCCTCAAGGCTCCACGATGGAATTCTCGTCCACGTTCTGGTCGGGGACCAAACTCCTCGACGATCGCGCCATGTTTGGCTTCGAAGGCTTCCTTGATCGCGTCGGCCTGGCCTGAATCGATCGTCCCATCCGCCACGAGGCCATCGAGGACCTCTTCGAAGATCGCTCCTCGGTCGGGCCTTTCTTGCTGGTCCGTGGTGCCCTGTTGTTCCGTGATGGAATCTGGCACCTGCGCATCGGCAGGGTTGGTCGTGACGGTCGATGCCACGAATGCTCCTGCAACGAGCACTCCCGCTGCTGCGGTTGTTGCTATCAGTTTCTTCATGAGGATTCCTTTCTCTCGACCTCATGGAAGAAAGGATGACAAGGGCATGTGGAGGAACTGTGAGGCACAGATGAGAAAGGAATGAGAGAAGAACGTACACCGTACAACGTACACCGTAATCCGTGCATTGAGAGGAGAATGCCCGCACCGCGTCCTGCGGCAGAACACCGTCTGGCGTAGTACGGATTACGTCGTACGGACTACGGATTCGGGCAGTTCGAACCCCACTACAGCTCCTGTGGCGTCGCTGCGGCTATGGGCGAAGACGGTTCCGCCGTGATCCTCGACGATCTGTGCAACGATCGACAGCCCCAGACCCGAACCCGGCATCGAACGGGCCTCAGCGGAGCGGTAGAAGCGCTCGAAGACATGGTCGACATCCGCAGCGCCGAAACCAGGCCCTGAATCTGTGACGGTCACACGGCCCGAGTCGATCTCCACCAGGATCGTCTCCCCCCGCGGAGTCCACTTGTCAGCGTTGGTAACGATGTTGCTGATAGCCCGATCGATCGCATCTCGCTTCGCATGAACCACCGATCCGTCATCTTCAACCACCACATCGCGATCGTTACGCCGCTTTGCACGTTCGGCGATCTCTGCCACAACACCGCCGATTGTGACGTCTGTAGCTTCCTCCTCCTCGTAGCGATCCGTTGCGAGGTCAACGACCTCCGTGACAAGCGAACTCAGTTCGGCAACCTCGAAGTGTGCAGCATCGATCATCGCCGCTCGCTCATCCGCAGGCACGTCGTGACGTTGCAGGATCTCGAGATTGGTTCGCAGAGCCGTCAGCGGAGTCCGTAGTTCGTGGCCCGCATCACGGACGAGCCGTACCTGCTCAGCCTTCGACGCTTCGATCTCGGCAAGGAGTCCATTGAAGGCCTCTGCGAGTTCAGCGATCTCGTCGGCGCCTGTCACGTCGAGCCTGTCGGTGAGTGATCTCGATGCTGAGATGTCTGAGATTGATCCTCTGAGTTCGTCGATCGGCTTGAGCGCACTCCTCGCGACGAGGAAGCCCAGTCCACCAGCGATCGCGATGCCGAGGGCGCCGCCCACCGCGAGAACCGCGGCGAACCCCGCCAACGTCGAGCGGGCCTCAGTGAGGGGCCTCGCCATCTGCACGATCGACCCGGTCTCGCTGTGGTAGACAGTCACGACGCGCAACGAGAGATCCTCGACGCGAACCGTCCGCAACGTCGGCTCTGAAATATCCACTTCATCTACTGTTGGAGCGGGAAGCACGATTCCTTCGACGCCAGCGTTGATAGTTGTGCCATCAGACAGGATCACCTGATAGAACGTCGAATCGAAGTCTCCCCGACCCGGCCGCACGTTCCCACCCCGGCTGGTCGTGACATCGTTGAATCCTGGCGGGATCACGCCAATGGGGACGTTCTGAATGATCTCAGCCCTGGCGTGCAGGCTCTGATCGATCTCGCCCATGATCTGACGCTGTGCCCCGATGAACGCACCTATGGATACAACAACGACCGTCACGGCAACGGCAGCGGTCGATACGAGGGCGATCCTGCGGCGAATCGTCACGATTCGTCGCGCAACACGTACCCCACGCCTCGCACGGTATGGATCAAGCGCGGTTCGCCTGCACTCTCGGTCTTGCGGCGTAGATACCCGATGTATACGTCAAGCGAATTCGAAGACGTGATGAAGTCGATTCCCCAGATCTCTTCATAAATCGTGTCCCTGTCGATGACCACACCTGGGGCTCTCGACAGCAGCACCAGCAGGTCGAACTCCGTCTTGGTGAGATCAAGCGGCCGGCCGTTGCGCGTTGCAGTCCTGGCCTTCGGGTCGATCTCGAGATCCCGATAGCTGATCACGTCAGCGACGTCTCCTGTGGACCTCCGTAGCAGTGCCCGGATGCGAGCAAGGAGTTCGTCAAGGGCAAAGGGCTTTGTGACGTAGTCGTCTGCGCCCGCATCAAGCCCCTCAACCCGGTCGCCCACCGCAGCTTTGGCCGTGAGCATCAAGATCGGCACCCGGTCACCTCTGGCTCTGATCCTTCGGCACACCTCGATCCCATCGACATACGGCATCATCACATCAAGCACGATGAGGTCTGGCGCCATCTCTCGCAACATGGACAAGGCAACCCCGCCATCGCGGGCAGTATCGACGTTGTACCCTTCAAAGCCGAGAGCGCGCTCGAGTGCATCCCTGACTGACGGGTCATCCTCGACAACGAGGATCGTTGGTGGTGTGTCTTCCATCAGGGGAATCGTACGACACATCGGTGAGTGGTGGGTGAAAGCATCATGAGAACCTCCTGAGACTCGACATCTAGACCACCTGGAGGAAGTACGCTCTCGCCGTGGACTGGAATCTCACAGACCGCTCGGTGATCATCACCGGGGCGACATCGGGCATCGGCAAAGCTGTCGCAATGCGCCTCGCTGAAACGGGTGCAAGACTCACGATCACGGCAAGGAATAAGGACAAGGGCCGAACGGTCGCCAGCGAGATCGCCACCAGAACTGGGTCCAATGCTGAGATACTCCTGGTTGACTTCGCTGACCTTGGGTCCGTGCGACAGGCTGCACAGTCCTATCTGGACATCAACGATGACCTTGCTGTGCTCATCAACAACGCAGGGACCGTTGTCGGAAAGCGCTCGACGACGATCGACGGACACGAAAAGACCTTCGCCACGAACCACCTCGGGCCCTTCCTGTTCACCAGTTTGCTCACGGATCTCCTGATCTCGTCTGCCCCTTCGCGCGTGGTCAACACGTCGTCCGTTGCCCATACGTATGCCAAGGAAGGGATCCTGTTCGACGACCTCGGTTTCGAAGACCGACGCTACAAGTTCATGGAGGTATACGGACACTCGAAACTCGCGAACATTCTGCATGCCACAGAACTCAACGCGAGATACGGCGACGACGGCGTCACGGCAATGGCTATCCACCCGGGTGTGGTCAGGACCGGTCTGGGAAACGGTACCTCACGAATCGTTCGCCTTGCGAACATGGTCGGTGGCCGATGGATGCGTTCACCTGACGATGGCGCTGACACGATCGTGTGGCTTGCGACCGAACCGACCCTGGACCTCTCGGAAGGCATCTACTTCGAGGATCGCGCGGTGTCGAAGTCCACACGTCACGCCCGTGACGATGACCAGGCACGGGAGCTTTGGAACATCAGCGAACGGCTGACTGCGATCCCCGGGCAATAGTCGGCACCTGGCCCTCTGTACCCTCGCCTCATGCCCGATGCCAGCGATATCGCAACCGATGCCCCTCAGCGCAAGAAGCGTCCCTGGTGGCAGCAGGCGCTGTCTATCGCCCTCACAGTCGCTGTACTCGTGGCGGTGTTCGGCTTCGTCATCCCGCAACTCGCTGATTACAAGGACATTCTGGGGTTCGTCGGAGACATCTCAACAATGTGGTGGTTGGCACTCGCTGCGCTTGCCCTTGCGTTCCTTCTTGCCTACCCGATTGTGCTGATACAGGTGATCCGCACGCTCCGTTTCCGCGAGGCCTTCGTCAGCCACATGGCCGGGACAGCAGTGACCAATTCGATTCCATCGGGCGGCGCTATCGCTCTCCCCCTCAATTACGCCATGTACATGTCGTGGGGTATCACACCTCACGCTGTCTCTGCAGGCTTACTTGCAGCAGGTGTATGGGACTGGCTTGCGAGGATCGCACTCCCCGTCCTGGCAGTGTTCGGCGTTGCCGCAATAGGTGAGTCGCTCAGGTGGATGTGGCTGGTTTCGATCGGAGGTGCCCTCTTCGTCGCGCTCGCGCTGTTCCTCCTCATCCGATTGACGGGAAACGAGACAGCTGCCCTCCGTTTCGCAGGATGGCTCAACGGCGTGGTCGGCTGGGTGTTCACGAAGATCCACAAGGACTCACCGGACGTGATCACGATCTTCATGCAGTTCAGGGACGATCTCAACGGGATCATCTCAGACATGGCGTGGCGACTCACCGCCGCAACGATATGGAACCATGCAACGATGACGGCGCTGTTCGTCGTTAGCGTCTACGCCGTCGGAGTAGATCCAGGCATCATCCCCATCCCCTGGGTTGTGCTTGCGTTCACACTCGGACGATTCATCGTGATGATCCCTGTCAGCCCAGGCGGCCTCGGACTCGTCGACCTGGGATGGATCGGGCTACTCACCCTCGGCTGGCAGACAACGAATCCTTCGATTCCCGTTGATGCGAGCCTGATCGCAGCTGGTGTGCTGCTATTCCGTGCACTGAGCCTGCTTCCGCCGATCCCCATCGGTATCGCTACGGGCCTCTACTGGCGGTTCAACAAGAGCTGGCGCCAGGACTGGCGAACGGTCAGGCGAGGCGACGTGACAGCGTAGTAACACAGAACACAGAACACAGAACACAGAACACAGAACACAGAACACAGAACGATTCTTATCGGCTATCGGTCGACGGTCATCTGTTGCTCTGGAATCTGGAATCTGGTATCTGGTATCTGACAATCAGAACGGCCAACTGGAGCGCAGGTCCCAACCAAGAACGACGTTGATCGCAATTGTTGTGAGCATCCACGCCCCCCAGCCGATCACCATGGTGGCCACAGACCTCTTCGTCGAGAAGTCCATGCCTTCCCTGATCGCCACCACCGCTGCCAGGAGAACCCACGCCGCGCCGATGAACCCAAGCCAGGGAATGATCCCGATCGCAAGAGGCGCATAGGCGAAACCAATGACCCTGCGCATCTCTCCGAAATCTGAGGTGCCCTTGAAGATCCGGGTCCCAACGAAATCTGCCACAGCAGCCCAGATCAACCACCCCACAACGCCGCTGACGATCCCAAGGACCATTGCAACACCAAGTTCGCCAGCCGACGTGGCTTCCGCTGCGATGGCTGATCCAATGCCGGCGAAGCCATTCGCAACGATGACAACGATTGCCGCCTGGGTATTGAGCGAGGTGTCGTCCTCTGCCCTGTTGTAGAAGTCCACGTCGAGCAGGGAGGCGCGCACCGTGTTCTCGATGATGGCGGGGATCTTCATGGGGCAGAGAGTACTTGGTACTTGGTACTCGGTACCAAGTACCAAGTACCAAGTACCTTCTTCTAGCCGATCGTTGCACGCCAGGCGGCTATGGCTTGACCGATCTCATCGGGAGAGTCCTCCTGGATGAAGTGAAGACCGGGGACGGTTACCTCGGTCTGGTTCTTCCAGGTCCGACAGAATTCCCGTTGTGGACCGATCAGGATGCTGCCGGGTTCGGCATTGATGAACAGCTTCGGGAGATCGTTGGCCGCCATCCACGATGCGTACTCCTCAACGATCTCGAGTACATCACCAGGTTCGCCATCGATCGGGATCTGGCGCGGCCAGGTGAGCGTCGGCCTCCTTGACTCTCCCGGTTCCAGATACGGTCCGCGATACACGTCCATCTCTTGTGGCGTGAGGACCCGTATCACTGATGCAGGCAGGATGCGTTCCACGAACACGTTCTTGTCGAGAACCATCGGCTCTCCGGCATCTGAGCGCAGCGCTTCGAATATCGGTCTTGCAGCGTCAGGCCAATCTGCCCATGCGACCGGTTGCACGATCGCCTCCATATAGGAGATCCCGACCACACGACCACGGTTCCGATTGGCCCAGTCGAACCCGAGTCCCGATCCCCAATCGTGGATGACCAGGGTGACCCTGTCGCCGAGATCGAGCGCATCAAGCAATTGGTCGAGGTACTTACGATGCTCGGCGAGTGTGTAGCTGGCAGGTCCGCTGTCTGGCAACTTGTCCGAGTCTCCCATACCGATGAGGTCAGGTGCGATGCACCGGTACGAGTCCGAGAGGTGGGGGATGATGTTTCGCCAGAGGTACGACGATGTGGGGTTCCCATGGAGGAACACGATGGGGTCGCCTTCTCCGACCTCCTCATACGCCATCGTTAGGCCACGGATCTCGATCGAACGTTTCGACATTTGTTTCCACTTTCCGCTATCCGCTATCGGGGAAGAAGGCTGCTTCACTATTCAGCTGTTGGCAACCTCCGACGGTCGGAAGAAGATCGCCATTTGCAGCAATGCTACGACAACACCGGCAGCCGCGATACCGGCACCGATCCAGCCGTTGAAGTCCGCCGCGATACCGAGCGCACCGTCGACCGAGATCTCGCCAGGACCGCCGATCGCAATGGCTGCCGAGACTGCGGCGATCAGCATGACATATTCCCAGCCCTCGTCTGGCCTGGCTGTGACCCAGAACCCGACGGACCTATGGACCGAGAAGAACGCAACGGTCATTACGCCGATGACGCCAGCCGCAGCAGCGGCAGTCAAGAAGCCAGCGAGAAGCAGGACCCCGACACCGATCTCAGTCGCCGTTGAGGCGAACCATTGCGTCGTTGGAGACTTGAAACCGATTGAGCCGAACCATCGGGATGTCTTCTCCTTCCCCCTGGCATGCTTGATGCCGTGAGCAAGCATGATCCCTCCGACTGCGAGGCGCAGCAGGAGCGAGGCGTAGTCATAGGCTTCCATATCGTGACCTCCCTGTCGGAAAAGTCAACGCGCGAGCAGCAAGGACCATTCCAGGCGAAGCCAGCCGAGGTATTCCGTACACCGTATTACGTACTCCGACCGGAACACCGAAAGGCATCTTCCCCAAGGGACAACGGACCGTTGATTCTCAGGATTCTGTCGGTGTACGGTGTACGGAATACGAAGTACCTGCGCCTACCCGCATACTCCCCTGCAGACAAACGCCGTCACGTCTTCAACGAGATTGTCGCGTGACACTCTGCCCTTGCCGTCGTACCAGCGCTCGATGGCATTGAGCATCGACAGTATGTAAATGGCAGCAAGCCTCGGGTCAAGGTCTGCTCGTGCGTCGCCAGCATCCTTCGCTTCGGAGATCGTGTCGACGAACACCTGCTCATATGCGTCGCGTGCAGCGATGATCTTCATGCGTTCTGCCTCGTCGAGGAAGAACGACTCGGTCAGATAGGTCCTCGCTTCACTGCGGTGGTCGATCAGCACGTCGATATGGCCCTCAACTAGCAGTCCGAGGATCTCAAGCGGTTGGGTGGCGCTCTCAATGGCGTGCGTGGCGGAGGCCTCAAAGAATGCAGCCCCACGCTCCACTACAGCAACAAGTAGTTCCTGTTTCCCCCCGATGTGGGCGTAGATCGACGAACCCAGGATGCCGAGGTCGTCGCCCAGGTCGCGCATCGACGTCCCGTGATAGCCGTAGAGAGCAAACCGTCGGCCTGCTCCGGCAACGATGTCGTCTCTATTCAGCCTGCCCATAGGTCATATGTCAATTCCACAACCTCGCTGATGGGGTGCGCCTGACATGTGAGGACCTGGCCGGCGTCGACCTCTTCCTGGTTGAGCGACCAATTCCTGTCCATGACGACTTCGCCGACGGTGACCCTCGCCCGACAGGATGCACACGCACCACTGCGGCACGAGAATGGAGCATCAGGCCGCACTGCCAATGCATGATCGAGTATCGGTGCACCGGCGGGATCGACGATAACGGTCGATGTTCGGCCGTTCAGCGTGAACTTCACCTCTGAACCGAATGCGTCGTCGGCCGCGGGGACGAATGACGCATCATCACCAGCGAAGAACAGTTCGTCGTGGATGTTGCCCTCGGGCACGCCGCCTGCTGTGAGCACCGACTGTGCTGCGCGCACCATTCCCGACGGCCCACATAGGTACCAGTCGGTTGCCGTTGCAGCGTCAACGACCGTGCTGAACAACCGGATGAGCTTCTCCTCATCGATCCTTCCTTCGAAGAGGTCGATCGCCTGTGACTCCCTGGACAGGATGTGGAAGATGACGAAACGCTCGGGGTACCGGCTCTTCAACGCATCGAGTTCATCAAGGAACATGACGGATCTGCCATCACGGTTTCCGTAGATCAGCGTGAATCGACTCTCAGGTTCGAAGGCGAGCACAGACGAGATCATCGACAATACAGGGGTGATACCGCTTCCTGCGACGATCGCTATGTAGTGGCTCTCGTGCTCTGGCCTGGTCGCGATGGTGAAGTCACCCGTCGGGGCAGTCACTTCAACCGTGTCTCCTGCCGCCAGAACCGAGTTCGCATAGGTCGAAAAGACACCGCCGTCGAGATGCTTGACCCCAACCGTCAGTTCTGTGCTCCCGCTGGGTGAGCAGATTGAATATGAGCGGCGGACGCTCTCGCCATCGATCGTTGCTTTGACGATCACATGTTGACCGGCTTCGTGAGTGAACGTTTCGACGAGTTCGTCTGGGATATCGAACCTCACCGCGACTGAGCTGTCCGTGATGGGTTCGACGCTCGCAACGGTGAGTGTGTGGAATTCAACTGCCATGATTAGATCGCCTTGAAGTAGTCGAACGGCTCACCACAAGCGGTGCACACCATCAGTGATTTGCATGCAGTGGACCCGAATTCCGAAACCGTCCGGACCGTCTCGGACGAACACACAGGACACAGGATCTCGGCCACAATGCCGAGCGGCCCCGGAGGTGCGATACGGTTCGCAGCCAGTTTCGCCTTCGCATCATCTGACATCCACTCGGTCGTCCACGCAGGCGAGTAGGCCACATCGACGGCGACCGAGGTGAAACCGCCATTGGTGAGCACCGAGGTGATATCTGAGATGATCACGTCCATTGCAGGGCAGCCTGAGTAGGTCGGCGTGATCGTCACCTTCACGGAACCATCGGACGCCACATCGATGCCACGCAGGATCGCTATGTCCTCGATGGATAGGAACGGAAGGTCAGGGTCGACCACGCGCTCGAGCATCGCACGAGCATCAGCGACAGTTCGCGTTTCGGTTATCACCATGACAGCCCCGGATAGGAACGCTGCATCCACTGCATCTCCGCTAGGAGTTTTCCGAGGTACTCCGTGTGCATACCTGTGCGCCCACCCGATGTTTGGAACGGATCAGCTGGTCGTGTGAGCGTCGCCTCCTCAAGCACGGAGTCGACGACCTCGAACCAGGCGATCTTGAGCGTCGAGGGATCGACACCGGCCCCTGCGAGCACCACGTCACTGTCGACGGCGTCTGACTCGAACATCTCTGCGGTGAACTTCCAGAGACGGTCGACGGCTGCCTGGGTCCTCCTGTGGCTCTCGGGCGTCCCGTCGCCCAGCCGGATCACCCATCCAGATGAGTGCCTCAGGTGGTAGGTGGCTTCCTTGCTGGCCCGCTGTGCAATTCCTGCGATGGTTGGATCTGTGGACGCTGACATTCCTTTCCAGAGAGGTACCTGGTAGGCATCGAAGAAGAACTGTCTCACGATGAGTCCGGCGAAGTCCTCGTGGGGTTGCTCGACGAGGAGCAGGTTCGTGTATTCCCGCTCGGATCGAAGCATCGCGATCGCGTCAGCATCCCTGCCTGCGTCCTCCACCAATGCTGCGTAGGTAAGGAGATGATTCGCCACGCCGATGTGGTCGAGAGCGAAGTTCCCGACGGCCAGATCCTCCTCGAGCTCCGGGGCATACGAGATGTATTCGGCAAGCCGCTGGCCAAGCACCAGGTTGTCATCCGCATGCCGAACGAGATACGTCAGCAGTACGTTGTCCGTTCCGACGGGGTTCACAGCTGGCCCACTTCTTCCGGGATGTCGTAGAAGGTTGGATGCCTGTACGGCTTGTCCTCAAAAGGACCGAACATCGAATCCGCGTCGTCTGAGGCGACGATCGCCGTTGATCGGACGACCCAGACGCTCTGACCCTCGGCTCTGCGGGTATAGCTGTCGCGTGCGTTCTGGATAGCCGACTCTGCATCGGGGGCGTGCAGCGAACCGACGTGTGTGTGGCTCAGGCCTCTCTTGGCCCTCACGAATACCTCCCACAGGGGGTATCCACGCTCGGTGGTCGTTCCGAACGAGACCTCTGTGGGCTTCTCGCCTGGGGCAACGGGTACTTCGTAACTCATAATGTCCTCCTCAGGCGCTCTTGTCGAGACGCTGTGCCTGCTTGTCCGCGTATGCGATCGCGCCCTCGCGCACCCATCGGCCGTCTTCCCATGCCTTGACCTTGTGGGCGATCCGCTCCCTGTTGAGCCTTCCATCTCCCTTGATCGTTGCCCAGAATTCATCCCAGTCGATCGGTCCGATATTCCAGTGCCCTGTCTCCTCGTCAAAGGAGAGGTCAGGATCAGGGATCGTCAGTCCGAGATAGTGGGCCTGGGGCACGGTCTGGTCGATGTACATCTGGCGTAGGTCGTCGTTCGTGATCCTCTTGATCTTCCACGCCATCGATTGCTCCGTATGGGGCGAATCTGAATCGTGGGGACCGAACATCATGAGTGACGGCCACCACCAACGATCCAGGGCGTCCTGTGCCATGGCCTTCTGCTCCTCGGACCCCTGGGTGAGCGACATCAGGATGGAGTACCCCTGGCGAGCATGGAAACTCTCCTCCTTGCAGATCTTGACCATTGCTCGGCTGTACGGGCCATAGGACGTCCGCTGCAGCACGATCTGATTGACGATCGCGGCACCATCAACCAGCCAGCCGATCGTTCCCATGTCAGCCCAGTTGAGCGTCGGATAGTTGAAGATCGACGAGTACTTCTGTTGACCGGTGTGGAGCAGATCTTGGAGTTCGTCACGCGACACGCCGAGCGTCTCTGTTGCCGAGTAGAGGTACAGCCCGTGCCCCGCCTCGTCCTGGACCTTGGCGATCAGGATCATCTTGCGCATCAGCGTTGGTGCTCTCGTGATCCAGTTGGCCTCCGGCTGCATCCCGATGACCTCGGAATGTGCGTGCTGTGCCATCTGGCGAATCAGCGTTGCCCTGTATCCGTCCGGCATCCAGTCACGGGGTTCGACCTTCTCATCGGCCGCGATCGTTGCTGCGAACCGTTCTTCTCCGTACTGTTGATCCATGCGACCCTCCCTCGGCGAAGAGCACACTATAACAAACGAACGTTCGTTTCACTCCAGGAGTGCGTAACAGGGCTCTGGTGTAGATGTGAGCGGTACTTCGCTCAACCCAATTCCAATGAGGTGCCGCGCTGAGAAGGTATGACGTATGCCGAAGTAGGTAGAGGACACACCGACAGGTGGCGCGGTCGGCTCGGTTCACAGTTGACGGTTCTCAGTCAGAATGCCGTGTCAACACCGATATTTCAAGTGCTTTCGGAAAACGGAAGACAGCCACGCCCTGTCTGCTGATCCTCGTAGTACGACCCAGCATCTGCTGAGCGGTGCGTGACAGCCTCGCCGATGACCCGAGACGTGCCTTGGTTGTCGTACTACCTCATACCTACTTCGTATTTCTGCTTCGCTACGCCGAAGGCCTAGTTGCCGAACAGGAGTTGGCGGAGTCGGCGGGTTGCGATGACAGCGGCGGCCACATCGAGGATTCCCTCGCGTGAAAGCCACCGATACCAGCGATCAAGGCGCGGCAGCGCTCTGTCGTGGATCTCGAGATACTCATCGAGCGACCCGTCTGCTTCATCGAGGACCGCCGCGACGATGTCATGGCGCAGTTCGAGAAGATCGTCCCTGAGGGATTCGATCGCCAGCCTGTCAAAGGACGTCGAACCGGGTAATAGACGGATCTGGCGGTCCAACCAGCCGATCTGAAGGACGTTGCTCGACTTTGTGTAGAGAGCTGCGATCTCGGCCACTGGTCGATCCGACTGGTGCGCGAGCGCAACCATATCGGGCCCGCGTCTCAGCGCACGCTGGTACGCATGACGGGTGGCTAGCTCGCGTGGGACACCGTTAGCGACCATTTCATCGACTACAGCCTCGTAGGGTGCCCGCCACGAATCTGACCGGATCTGGGGAAGGTCATTCGAAAGTGTGGCGAAATCGTCCCGATCGCGGGTGACTGCTTCATCGATCGTGGCCTCTGACGGGTTGTTGAGGTACCACCGGCCCACCCGTGTGACGAGTCCATCCACATCCTTGAGCATTATCCGAGCGGTGGTGGCATCCACACTCCCGTTGAGCTCCTCAATGTCAGCCCAACGTTGCTCCGCATCACTGACAAGCCTGGCGATCCTGTAAGCACGCACGATCGATGCCGCAGAGGCACCGGTCAGGGACCGCATCCTCGAGTAGTACGTCGATCCCTGCGAGTTCAGAACCTGATTGGCAACGATGGTCGAAATCAGTTCACGCCGCAACGGGTGCTGGAGGATCTCTTCAGGGAACAGTTCGACGATCGCCGGAGGGAAGTACTCGAACAGGTCGGTCTCGAAATGTGGGTCATCCGGGAGAGAAGACGCAAGGAGCAGGTCGGTCAGATGCTCCTTGGCATATGCAAGGAGGACAGCAAGCTCCGGCCTCGCCATCCCGACGCCTTCACGGGCACGCTGCTGCATCTCTTCGGACGAGGGCAGGAACTCTATCTCGCGATTGAGAATCCCGTCCCGTTCGAGCCTGTCCATGAGATCCGAATACGCTTCGATGAACCTCGCAGAAGTGGACCAACGCTGCGAAATGATCTGGGCCTGAAGGAAGTTGTCATACAGGATTGCATTAACGACGTCATCAGACACCGATTCGATCAGGCGATCGCGCTCGTCCCTGTCGATCTTGCCTGAAGCCTCGGCTATACGGAGGAGGATCTTGAGGTTGACCTCCCTGTCGGAACAGTGGACACCGCCCGAGTTATCGATGAAGTCGGTGAACACCTGGCCACCGTGCCGCTCGAATTCGATGCGTCCGAGCTGAGTGAGGCCAAGGTTCCCTCCTTCGCCAACGACCTTGACCCGCAGATCGCGGCCGTTCACGCGCACAGCGTCGTTCGAGCGGTCCTGGACACCTTCAGTCGACTCGTCGCGGGCCTTGACATATGTTCCGATGCCGCCGTTCCACAGCAGATCGACCGGAGCGGTCAGAACCCGACGGATCAGTTCTGAGGGAGTCAAGCGAGTATCGCCCGTTCCGAGCACCTCACGCATCTCCGGGGTGAGTTCAATGCTCTTGGCTGAACGTGAGAACACTCCTCCGCCGCGCGAGATCAACTCTGTGTTGTAATCGGCCCATGAGGAGCCAGGCAGATTGAAAAGCCTGTCGCGTTCCTCCCATGACACCCCGGGATCAGGATCAGGGTCGATGAAGATGTGCCTGTGGTCGAAGGCTGCGATCAGCTTGAGGTTCTTGGAGAGCAGCATGCCGTTGCCGAAGACATCTCCCGACATATCTCCGATCCCGACTGCCGTGATCTCCTCGCCGCTCGCATCGACACCGATGTCCATGAAGTGCCTGCGCACGGATTCCCAGGCACCTCTGGCTGTGATACCGAGAGCTTTGTGGTCGTATCCCTCCGAGCCTCCTGATGCGAACGCATCATCGAGCCAGAAACCGTACTCCTGGGCAAGTTCGTTCGCCGTGTCAGAGAACGTCGCTGTGCCCTTGTCGGCGGCTACGACAAGGTAAGGATCGTCACCGTCATGGCGGACCACGTCAACGGGCGGAACCACATCGGATCCGACCCTGTTGTCCGTCACGTCGAGCAAGCCCCGGATGAACACAATGTACCCTGCTCGCACCTCGTCATAGGTTGGCCGTGAAGGGTCCTGGGACTCCTTGATCACGAAGCCTCCCTTGGCTCCGGTAGGTACGATCACGGCGTTCTTGGTCATCTGTGCCTTCATCAGACCAAGAACTTCCGTTCGGTAATCCTCACGACGATCCGACCATCTCAACCCTCCGCGAGCGACCATCCCGCCACGCAGATGCACACCCTCGACCGTCGGGGCGTACACGAAGATCTCGAAGAGCGGCTTCGGCTCGGGCATGTCGGGAACAAGAGTCGATGAGAACTTGAGCGAGAGCGACGCCCTGTCCGGAACCAGGATATTCGTTCTCTCCGTCGCGAGAACGAGTCCAAGAAATCCCCGCAGGATCCTGTCCTCGTCCAGAGATGTGACCTCATCGAGATAGCCGATGATCTCGTCGACGATCGCGGCGGAGTCGCGCGCATCGTCATCGAGTCCGAAACGAGCCTCGAACAGCCTGACGATGGCTTCACCGATGGAGGGATGCGACGCAAACGCGTTGTCGATGTAGCCCTTCGAGAAGGCAGGAGTGACGAGGTGCCAGTAGCTCCTGTATGCACGCAGGATCGTCAATTCGTCGTGGGTGAGCCCACTCGAAACGATAAGACGTTGCAACGAGTCCGATTCGGCCGTTCCGCCCAGGACCGCGGTGATACCGGCGGCGATCCGCTCCCCAACTTCATCGATGTCGAGTTGTTCGCCACTGGCGCTCAAGACACCGAAGTCGTGGATGAAGGTGCCCATGTCGTTCTTGAGCCTTGCCGGGACTTCCTCGACGACGATCAGGCCAAGATGCTCGAGCAACGGCATCATCGTCGACAGGTTGAGCTTCCCGGATTTGCGGTACACCGTGATCCGGGTCAGGCGTTCATGCCTGACCGGCGCCTTCCCCTCGGCGATCTCGTTCTGAACGCCGACGAGGAGCTGGGAATCGGATTCCATCAGCTTTTCCAACGCGAGGATGTCGCCCGCGACCAGGTGGATCGCGGTCGATGCTTTGTAGTAGTCGGGGAAGAGCGGCGTCCAGGTATCGCACAGTGCACGAGCCGCAGGCTCGCCGGTTATCCCGCTCATCTCGGTGAACACTCGGTCTTCCCAGTTGCGCGCCAGCGCGACGACCTCGCGTTCAAGATCAAGGACATCGATGTCGAGCGGTGCCCCTTCATCGGTCCACACGGAGAAGTGGATTCGAGCATCGCCCGATTCCCCCAAGGCAAGCCTGTAATCGATGGTCGTTCCGCCGAAACGTTCGAGGAACAGCACCTGGAGTAGCTTGCGCAGGTTGCCGTTGAAGCGATCCCTCGGAACGGTGACAAGCACGCTCACTGCGCGGTCGAGCAGATCCCTGCGCACGAAGAGCCGAATGGACTGGTTCTCCTCGGTCTCAACGAGTTCGCCAAGTGTTTCGCTCAACGGCTCTACCGCCGTGGCGAAGAGGTCGTCTTTTGGGAACGTTTCGAAAAGTTGGATGATCGATTTGTAGTCGTGCGAGCCTTCGATCACGTCCTGCAGTTCGAGGACCTGCTGCAGCTTTCGGCGGAGAACAGGTATCTCGCCAGCGGGCGTGACATAGGCCTTGGACGTGAACAGCCCCAGCATCCTGAGCTCAGCGACCATCACTCCGTCGCTGTCGATCTGCCTGATGCCGACGTAGTCCATCCGCGCATCCCTGTGAACGGTTGCGTGCCTGTTCGTTTTCGTGATAACGAGAAGGTCGCCACCGGTGTAGCGCTGCGCCAGATGTGGGGGCAGATCCTTGAGGAGGATCGAGGTCGGTTCAGATCCGTTTCGTGAAAGGATCCCGAGGCCGGTTCCTGGAACCGCCTTGACAGCCAATCCGTCGCCCTCATCGGCCACCGTGTATTCGCGGTACCCGAGAAACACGAAGTTGTCGTCGAGTAGCCAGTTGAGGAAATCCACCGTCTCGGAGATCTCTTCGAACGAGTAGTGGTGCACACTCCTTTTCGCTGTGCCAACCATCGTCGCGATGGCGTTCCCCATGGGCGAGAAGTCGCGAACAACGGAGTCGATATCGCCAAGGACATCCACGATATCGCTTTCGAGGGAGACGATTGCATCCTCGGATAGCACGCGATCAAGTTCGAAGTGCTGAACAGACTCTCTCGTACTCGCGTTCCTTGCTGAACCGATCTCCACAAGCCTGCCCGAGTCATCGCGCACTGTACCCGCGATCGGATGAAGATGCCGGACCACGAGGGCACCGGTGCGCGCGACTGCGGCAGCAACGGAGTCCACAAGGAATGGCCTGTCATCTGATACAACCTGGACAACGGACCCAGGCGTTGTGTACCCGCACTCCGCGCCGTGCGGGCTGAATACGCGGATCGCGGGTGCGTCACCCTTCCTTGCGTCGAAGAAATCGAGAAGATCAGAAATCTCCGCCAGCAACTGATCCGCGGAAAGATCAGGGATCTCTGAAGCTGCGAGACGCTTGAGGTACATGCTGGAGAACGGTTCGAGAAGTGCTCTCCTGTTCGACGGAACGTCGTTGGGAATCGCCTGGAGAACATCCTCGAGAACGTTTTCGTTTGGTGCGCTCGCACCCTGAGAACTGACCATGCACGCGAGGCTAGACACTTTGTCGTGCCGCCGCACCTCATCGGGTGCTCATCGCACAAGCCACTCCCTACCATCGTCAAACCAGACAGGGAGTGAATATGGCAAATCCGACGCTTGAGCGCCAGTTCGGCACCCTTCCAGCAACAGATTCCACGCTCGCAAGCGCGCCCGTTCCCGCTGTCGCGCCGCCGACGGGTGATCCAACGATGAGCGTCGGCGGCACGGCATTCAAGACGATGCTGCTCCTGATCCTCGTGGTCGCTTCTGGCTCATGGGGCTGGGGTCTCGTAAGCCCCGAGACCGGCGACACTTCGCTGCCGATCTGGTGGTTCTTCGTGTCGATCGCTGTGCTCGGCCTTGCGATCCTGACAGCGTTCAAGCCACAACTTGCCATGATCACAGGTCCGCTCTACGCGATCACCCAAGGTGTGATGATCGGGGCGTTCAGCCATATCTACAACGCAGCGTGGGACGGGATCGTCCTTCAGGCGATCATCGCCACCGTTGCCGTGTTCATCTCGATGCTGTTCCTATTCGTAACGGGGATCATCAAGGTCACGGACAAGTTCCGTGGCATCGTCATCGGAGCCACAGTCGCGATCGCGCTGTTGTATCTGGTGTCCTTCGTCATGTCACTCTTCGGGTTGTCCTCACCAGCGTATTCAAGCGGCGCAGTTGGGATCGGATTCAGCATCATCGTTGTCGGCATTGCTGCCCTCAACCTGATGATCGATTTCGACATGGTTGTTCGAGGCGTCAATGCTGGGATGCCGAAACAGTTCGAGTGGTATGCGGCCTTCGGGCTCACCGTGACGATCATCTGGCTCTACATCGAGATCCTAAGACTCCTCGCCAAGACCCGAAACTGAGGAACCACTCCCGCTACAGGCTCATTAGCTGGAGCGTTTGGTGAATCTGGGGTAGAGCGACGGGAGCATCACGAAGATGACGATGACCAGGCCCGCGACAACCGCAAGCATGCCTGCAATGCCCTGGCTCATCCCGCCAGTGACAACCGTGTCATGACACGTCGCGGTGAAGTTTCCGGCGTGTTCACGGCCGCGCGAACCCCAAGCGACACTCTGGCAGGCGTCACTGAACAAGACCCCTATCCCGGTAGCGATGAATGTCAACCCACCGATCGCTACAACCACGCGTAGCAGCAACATACTGTTTCTCCTTGAGATCGCAGAGGCCACCTGGCGCTGGCTCTGCAACGAACACCGGAAGGGTACGGGCAGGTTGCCCATAGCGAGCACGGCGCGAGGGGCGATATCGTGAAGGCGTGTCCTCAATCGTTCTCCTCGTCGTCATGTGGTGGGCAAGCGCCCTCGCTGTCATTCGCGTCACGTTCCACCGACTTCTCCTAGGCCCAACGGTGCCGTCGTGGACGTGGCGAACGGAGTGGTTCGTAGCGATCGCTCGCGCGACCATCATCGTTGCAGCAAAGGACCGCGACGATATGGTCGTGAACATGTTCGGCAGACTCGTGCGCACGCCGGTGCCGCTGTCGCTGAGGCACGAGATCGTGGTCAAGCGCACGAAACTCGCTGGCCTCCCCACGGACAGGTATATGCGACTTGCAGAACCACCAGACACAGCCACTCTCCTGTACTTCCACGGTGGTGGCTATGTCTTTGGCAATCCCGGTACCCATCGCCAGTTCATCGCATATCTCGCCCAGGCCACCGGAACATCTGCGTTTGCGCCCCAGTACAGGCTCGCTCCGCTGCACTCGTTCCCTGCAGCCGTCGATGACGCCATCGCTGCATACGAGGGTCTCCTCGAGCGGGGTATCCGCCCCGAATCGATCATCGTCGCGGGCGACTCGGCGGGCGGAGGTCTTGCCCTTGCACTTGTACATAGGGCACAGTCGCTCGATCTACCCCTGCCTAGAGGCATCATCGTTTTCTCGCCATACGCCGACCTCACACACTCGGGGTACACGATCCAGCTGAACGCGAAGACCGACTACCTCCCACTCTCTGAGCTCTCTGAACCGAATCACTACTACGCCCCGGGATTCGACCTCGAGGACCCTGAGGTCTCTCCGCTGTTCGCAGATATGACGGGGTACCCATCGATGCTGATCTTCGCTGGCGGACGCGAGATGCTTCTCGATGACTCTGTCCGCCTCGATGCACGGGCGAGGGCCGCCGGCGTGGATGTGACGCTTGTTGTCGAGGAGGACATGATGCATGTCTGGCCTGTTGCGTTGACATGGGAGCCGGCAACGCCGCGCACGTTCGAAACGTGCGCCCTGTGGGTGTCTGACAGGATGGACGAACAGAGCTAGAGGAAGCTCTCCGCTCTCCGCTCTCCGCTTTCCGCTTTCCGCGGTCCGCAAACCGCCAGAATTCGGAGCCCCAATGACTCTTCGCTGAAGGCGGACAGCGGTTGGCGGAGAGCGCCTGTTCACACCCCGAAGATCAGTTCGCGCAGACGGACCCGGCTTGTGGCAAAGGTGTCGAGATCGATGCGAATCGAGCCGAGGCGGAGGCCGCGCATGTTTTCACCGTGGCGGGTCGCCACCCGCACGGCCTCATCATCGTGTTCAAGCACACCGAGTCCGAGACATCGACCGTGTTCGTCCTGGACCCCTACGAGCATCCCATCGAGTCTGGCAACATCGAACCCTGCAGGCAGCGTTGGAGCGAACACTGTTGTCTGCACTCTCCACCGGGGCGGATTGTCTCCCAGATCCTTGTGAAACGCGGCGGCGCCCGCAAGTTGGTGTTCAACCGGTGACTGCGGAATGATGCCATCTGGTGGATCGATCTCTGCAACCCTCACAGACAGGAACCGCCTCAGCATCCCAATCACAGGGTCGAGTTCGCTCCCTGTACTCAACGCAACGATGATCTCTGGCTTGATGAGTTCTGTGATGTGATACTTCAGGGTCTGCCCGACGACGCCAGATACGACGTTGGTCGTATCGACCACGATGAGGTCCGCGCGGGTACGGGCGACATCGACGAGGGCGGCAACCGCAACAACATGAGGGAGGACAACTCCGTTGGGTTCAACAGCACCGACGAACCTGAGGTCATCGGGATCGGAGAACGCTTCGAGACTATCTCCTGGTTCAACGATCGAGAGGCCAACGCACCCGGCGGGACCCACGGTTGAAGCAGCAAGATCGGCGTCAACGTATGCAACGGTCCTGCCTGCTTCGAGCGCGTCCATGAACAGCAAGCGGGCAACGGTGGTCTTGCCCGTGTCGGCTCCGCCGATGACCATGACCACGCCCGAGATGTCAGCGATGCGGCTGCGCAGTTGGCCGTAGGGTTCCGTGCCCCCCACAGGTGCCTCCTCGTTTGATGGTTCGATTCTACGGGCGTGTGGGCCCGATCCCCTTACGGGTCGACATCAGTGATGACCGGTCTGACGTCCACGGAGCATACGGAGCTCTCAACATCTCGGCGAGGCCAAGGAGCGGAGCCTCGTAGTTGACCCTCCACCCCACGAAATCCTTCCACGCCTGGTCGCGATCATCGTTCATGGGGTACCCGGCATTCGCAAGGGCATCGTACGCCTCGTCGAATTCAGACCGTTGGATCGCAATCGGCCCCGCAGCCTCTGGATCCGAGTCGAACGCGATGTTGTACATCGCAGCGATCCTCCGTAGCGACATGTAGCCCGCCCTGATCATCAAAGCGGCTGCTGCGCGGTCCTGACTGGATGCCTCGGTACATGACGCCAGCCACAGCGATGCGGTATCGAGCATGGTGCCTGCCCCTGTCACCCAGGACCGTCGCGGATCTGTCGAGCGGAACCATGGGAGAGCCAGGTGGGTCGTGTGAGTCTCTTCGAGTTCGGTGAACCACGACTCCCAACTCGTCCATTCGTCTGCGAGTTCGCTGCTCCAGCCGATGTCGTGGTAGCGAACCAGCATCTCGGGTGCGGTGGGGGGAGATCCAGCGCGGACTTCAAGAAGGGCGACCTTGTTCTCCCGGTCCTGGAAGGCTGAGTAGATCGAAGGTAGGTAGGTGATGAACAGCGTGAGAACGAGCAGTCCGAGCAGGGCGGCAACAAAGGCAAGCGTTTGCTGGCCAACCCCAAACGCAGGTGCGAAGCCGAGCGTTGTGAGCGAGGACCCTGCAAGGTTGAACGCGCCATCGGCACCGATAGTCGTGTCGGTCGCCCAGAACATGAAACTGAAACCGACGAGAAGCAGAGCCAACCATGACACGGGAACCGCAAGCAGTCCGACCGGAGCGATCATCGCGAGGATCCCGTCCTGGCTCTCGTATCCCTTTCTCTTATCTGCGCCCCAGCGGAATGTCACCGAGATGATGGCGAACACGGCGCCTGAAAGCCGTACCCGTGTCGCTCGTGGAAGGATCACCATGCGAATCGCAGCCTGCATGACGTACACCACGATCGCAAAGCCAAAGAAGAACGAGAGGACAGCAATCACGTGTCGTCCGATGCAACATAGGACGACCGCAGCAATCGACGCATCACCTTGTTCGACGCAGTGCGAGGCAAAGCAGGGATCTCAATCACATCATGCACCTTGAACAGTGGGTTGAGTCCTGTGCGGATCGCCTGCTGCATCTCCATCCTCAAGCCGTCCGTGTCAATCTCTGTATCTGGGGATGCAACGACGAAAACGACGAGACGTTCGGGGCCTCCACCTGAGGGAGGAACAGAGACCGCCGCGCATTCGGCGATGCCAGAGATGCCGCGGATAGCGCGCTCCAGGTCGGCGGACGACACCTTGATCCCACCGAGGTTCATCGTGTCGTCGATGCGACCCAGTGCCCGGTAGTACCCATCATGTGTGCGCTCCATGTGATCGCCGTGGCGTCTGAGTGGCCTTCCGATGTCTGGCACTCCGTCGTGATATACCTCGTGATGATCACCGTTCAATAGCTCCGTTGAGAGTCCGATCGACGGAGGAACCAAGAACACTTCACCCGAGTCGCCCTGAACGTCCTCGTCCATGAGAACGATGTCGATGCCGAGTGCAGGAGTCGAGAACAGTGATGGCACACAAGGGTCAAGCACGGTGGATACCACATACCCGCCACCGAGCTCTGTGCCACCGCAGTATTCGATCACGGGGACATCCCCTGTCGCGTGAATCAGCCAGCGGTAGTCGTCCGGATTCGATGCTTCGCCCGTCGAAGAGATCACCCGAACTGACGACCAATCTCCGCGCTGCAACACACCAGTCGCTCTCCACGACGCGACGATGGACGGAACGATCCCGAGCATCGAAACATCAGCTTGCGCGACGAACTCGACGAACCCACGCCCCGTCGGCGCATCGTCGTAGAGCGCCATTGCAGCGCCATTGAGCAGCGAGGCATAGACCAGCCATGGGCCCATCATCCAGCCAAGGTTCGTCGGCCAGGCAACAACGTCTCCAGCATGGATGTCCTGATGAAACCGACCGTCCATGGCTGCCTTGAGAGGGGTCGTCTGCGTCCACGGGATCGCTTTGGGATCACCGGTTGTGCCTGAGGAAAACAGGATGTTCGTGTGTGCACCGGCAGGAAGCCCCACAGGATCGAACGCCACACCGTTGACCACGAAGTCGTCCCACATCACGTCCTGGGGACGGAGTTCCCCATCCCCACCTGCATCAACGACGATGCACGGTGTCGGGCTTGCCTCGGCACATTTGCTGTACATCGGCATGACCCTTCCGGCACGCACCGCCCTGGTCTGGGTGACAATGGCGACCGGAGACGTGATCACGAGGCGCGTCTCGATCTCGTGAGGGGCGAACGAGTCGGCTATCGAAACGACGACTCCTCCCGCAGCGACGGTACCGAGATAGGCGACTACAGCCTCGACATTCATCGGCATCACGATCGCGATGGCATCACCAATGCTGAACCCCGCGGCTGCAAATCCTGCCGCAAAGCCAGCAACCCTCAATCGCAGGTCGGCAACGGTCACGGTTTCGAGGCCCGATGGTCTCCCCATCACGATCGCTGGGGCATCGGGGCTGTGATCGAGACATGATGCGACGATATTGAAGCTGGCACCGGGAAGCCATCGGGGATCGGTCGGATCCTCGGACCCCCTGATCTGTGATGGTGGTTCAATGAAATCGATGTCGAGTTCGTCGATCACGAACTGCCAGAACGCATCAGGGTCTGTGATGCTCCAACGATGGAACTCTCTGAAGTCTGAAAAGCCCTGTTTTTCCATGGCGTGAGTGAGGTTGGCACGGTCGATGACGCGTTCGTCCGGTTGCCATACCGGAGCTTGGGCATTCGTGTGCTGCGACATCACGGTGAGCGTAGCCACGCGCCCCAACACATGAACCGCCATGTAGCGTCGCGCTATCCGCGACCATGTAGCCATGGGGAAAGACACACATGCTCGCTGGTGGGGCGGATCAGCACACGTCGTGTACACGATCGTCGTGTTCGTCATCCTTGCATCGTTGGACAACGCTGCCATAGCGTTGATCCCATCAATGGTCCCCCAATTGAGGGATTCCTTCGGTGTGGGGACCGCGGCGATCGGCATCCTGACCGGAACCCAGGTGCTCGTGACAGCAGTCACTGCGGTTGGGTGGGGGTATCTCGCCGACCAGCGAGACCGTAAGCGACTGTTGCTGTGGGGAACACTGATCTGGGCCTCAGCCATGGCGATGAGCGCCTTCACAGACTCATTCGCTGTCCTGTTCGCACTCCAGGTCGTCGCAGGAGTGGGGCTCGGCTCGATAGCCTCGGTTGGGTTCTCCGTGATCTCAGATTTCGTCGCCCCTGCGAGACGTGGCCTTGCAATGTCGTTCTGGGGCCTCTCCCAGGGCATTGGGACACTTATCGGGAGTCTGCTCGCATCTCAGGCAGGCACCGTCAATTCCTCCGCGCCTTTCCTGATCATCGCCGTTGCAGGGTTCGTCTTCTCACTGTTGTTCCTGGCAGCGTTCGACCCTCCACGGGGGTTCAAGGAGCCAGAACTTGCCGAACTCCACGACAAGGGGGAGACCTACGACTACGAGATCGACCCTTCCCAGCTCCATGAATTGGTCGAGGTACGTACGAACCGGTGGCTGGTCCTTCAGGGACTCACTGCGCAGATCGCGTACGGGTCGCTGATCTGGGTTCCCCTGCTGTATCAGGAGAAGGTGATCGCGGAGGGGTACTCGACCGCCACGGGCCAACAGGTAGGAGGGCTCTTTGCGGCGATGTTCTCTATCGGGGCCCTGTTTTCGATACTCGCTGGCCACCTCGGGGACCGCTGGCAGCGCAAGAACCTCTCTGGACGGGCATACATTTCCGCGATCGGGATCCTCGGAGCAATCCCGTTCTTCCTCTTGTTCTTCTGGGTGCCGTTGCGCGGACTCCAGGTCACCGAGGGAGCGAGCACGATGACCCTCGTCGGCGAAGTGTTGTCCTCGATCGTCACCAACCCCTGGGTGGCGGTGGCTTTCCTATCTGCGATTATCGCCCTTGCGCTCACGTCTGCAGATTCACCGAACTGGTTCGCTCTGATCTCAGATGTCAACGTCCCGGAGCATCGGGGAACCGTGTTTGGCGTTGGCAATCTCGTGAACGGTGTCGGGCGAGCGGCAGGTGTAGGCCTGACCGCGGTTACGGCGCAGGTCCTCAACAAGACGATTCCTGCGCCGTACAACCTCGCACTCGGTCTGTCGCTCTTCCAGGTCTTCTTCCTGCCAACGGGTTGGTGCTACTGGAAGGCGTCCAAGACCTGTCCAGGGGATATCAAGGCCGTGAGGACAACACTGAAAGAGCGGGCACGCATGTAGAGCGCTCTCCGCTCTCCGCGAAGAAGCTTGCTTCAGGCTCCTTGCGGACGGCGGACAGCGGACAGCGGACAGCGCCGCCCCGCGAAAAGTTCGTTGAAACGCGAAAAGTCGCGAACTGCTCCTCTGTCAATGTGTCATAGGCTCGCGCTAAACATGTTCTTAGCCCGTTCGTTGAGGCATTTTCGACCGTTTGCGACGGTAGTTGACGATTGACACGGATGTAATTACACTCATGCAACCACGCAACATATAGGGGTACGAGCAGCCGCTAGACACTATATGTTGTGTTTCCGGAAATATTTGCACATATCTGGCCGCGGTGGTGCGCCAGACAGCCGAGGAGGCAGTACATGACACAAGGATTGAGGATCGACCGACGATTCACGACCGAGGGTGTGAACCCGTATGACACCGTTGAATGGTCCACACGGGACTCGCGGATCACAAATCCTGACGGCTCGATCGTCTTCGAGATGCTCGATGCCGAGATCCCCGCAGACTGGAGCCAGGTCGCAGCGGACATCATGGTGTCCAAGTACTTCCGCAAGGCGGGAGTCCCCCAGTTCGACGGCGAAGGGAACCCGGTCGTCGACCACAACGGCGATCCCGTACTCGGCCCGGAGCAATCGGCGCGTCAGGTGATCGACAGACTCGCAGCAACCTGGCGATTCTGGGGTGAGGAGAACGGCTACTTCGCATCATCAGACGATGCTCAGGTATTCGAGGACGAGATCGCCTACATGCTCCTTCACCAGATGGCTGCACCGAACTCTCCCCAGTGGTTCAACACTGGCCTCCACCACCGCTACGGCATCTCTGGCCCTGAGCAGGGCTTCTGGTATGTCGACCCCAAGACGGACGAAGTGACACCGGGTCTCGACTCCTACACACGCCCCTCCCCCCACGCGTGCTTCATCCAGTCCGTGGATGACGACCTCGTCAACGAGGGCGGGATCATGGACCTGTGGATCAGAGAGGCCAGGCTGTTCAAGTTCGGCTCCGGCACAGGGACGAACTTCTCCAATATCCGTGCAGAGGGAGAACCCCTCTCAGGTGGTGGCAAGTCCTCGGGGCTCATGTCCTTCCTCAAGGTCGGCGACCGTGCCGCTGGCGCCATCAAGTCCGGTGGGACAACACGACGAGCGGCCAAGATGGTCATCCTCGATATCGACCACCCTGACGTCGAGACGTTCATCAACTGGAAAGCAGTTGAGGAGGAGAAGGTCCGCGCACTCATCGCTGGTGGCTACTCGGCAGACTTCAACGGAGACGCATACGCCACGGTCTCTGGCCAGAACTCCAACAACACTGTTCGCATGAACCACGAGTTCGTCGAAGCTGTCATGGCCGACGAGGACTGGGACCTCACACAGCGCACCGACGGCACACCCATGAAAACGGTACGTGCCCGCGACCTGTGGCGCCAGATAGCACAAGCCGCGTGGGCGTCAGCAGACCCGGGAGTCCAGTTCCACACCACCATCAACGAGTGGCACACGTCACCTGCAGGAGGCGAGATCCGTGGCTCGAACCCGTGCTCCGAGTACATGTTCCTCGACAACACGGCGTGCAACCTCGCGTCGTTGAATCTCGGGAAGTTCTACGACGACGCTACAGGAAACTTCGACCTCGATGCGTACGAGTACGCGATCAGGCTGTGGACGACCGTGCTCGAGATCTCTGTCACGATGGC
>Ga0164313_10000355_pt1 | contig 35957 bp, 28 predicted proteins | sample GuaBasSedimGuay4_FD_113735 | JGI IMG/M metagenome (GOLD analysis project Ga0164313, IMG submission 113735) | Subseafloor sediment microbial communities from Guaymas Basin, Gulf of California, Mexico - Guay4, Core 4569-4, 0-3 cm | ecosystem: Environmental > Aquatic > Marine > Hydrothermal vents...
AGATTGTCTAGAAAGAAATCTGTAGAATCAAAAACCTCTTGAACGTTTATACCTCCAAGAACGGCAAAACTAGAGTTATCTACCGGAACGTCTATCGCATCGGGCTCTATATCTATGGGTGTACTTTTTCTGCCGCTGCCGTGAAGTGCAACTAACTCTCCGTTTATGACTCGGACATCTGCATCACTAACTGGCAGTCTATTTAATGAGGCTATAACCATTTGTACTAAATCCTACTTCTTTATCTTTGTATATATGTTATATAAAGTACAAGCAGATTTAGACCATAGACTTCTTAATAGAAGTATTCTAGTCTTACAACCAACTTATCTGCAGTTCCGTCTACTCTCTTGTATCTAAATCTTAGAATAGTATTCGCTGGAAAGTAGCTAGCCTTCAAATTACCCTCTCCCACTACATCTGCTCTAGGAGGGCCTATCTCCATATGGTTGATATAAGCAATAGTCATTTGAACGTAAGTTGGGGCCGGACTTATCGCTAAAGCTTGCGAAGTAACATCCTCAGTAGTAATTGTTAAGTTTTCCTTGTCAATGTCAATTACTCTTCCTAGTTCTTCGGTGGCTCCATCATTACTGTCTACTAAGGTGACTAAGAATCCTAAGGAAATATTGTCTACTACACTTTGTTGAACAGAGAAGGTCGATTGACCTCCTGAAATTACTGCTGTAGCAGCTCCGATAGTAGTGTTAGGAGCTGCGTGGGCCTGTATAATATCTCCTTGGTGAGTGTCGTCCGTAGTAAAGTGAGCAGCAACAATGGAAATAGGTATAGGCCAAGAGTGGTCTACTTCCGCCCAATCGGTTCCGCTTATGTTTACTGTTACAGATTCTCCTTGAAAATGACCTCCGGTAGCGATTGATTCCTCTACTATCGTGGCGGAAACGTCTTGGTCAGATACGCTGTCTATTATTGCTAAAGTCCCAGAAGACACAGCGTTACCGTTAGGACAACTTATAGGTATTTCCTCACTCCATTCCTCAAACTGTGTACCTGAAATGCACACATATCTATATAAATTTAATTGCCTAGCCATCTCTAACTCCTTAAAATTTTACATTCAAAGCGTAACAATACACTTTACTTTCTATTTTTTTCATTTGTAATTCCCAAACAGCACTTTCTGAGGAAATGTTGCCCAGTTCTCCAAGATCTACAACTTCTGGCCTATCTGTAGACACGTACTTCTCAGCTATCACTTTGTTGTTCGTTACGTCGTAGATCCTAACTTGAGCAGCTTTTGAACTCTTGGACGAAGACTTGGCTATAACCTCTATCTTAGTTGGCGTACCTATTAGACTGTGTCCAGGAAATAAAATATACGTTTTTGCTGTATAACTCTTACTACTGCTGTTCATATCGTAATAGGAATAGTTTAGAACTCTAGGTATTTCTACCTTCTGCCCAGGCAAATTACCACTAGCATCCGCATAGGACTGTCCAACTGAATACTCGACTAATACGTGATTAGGAAAAGCTGTCAAATGAGATACCTCCTCCTCGTGTACAAACCTTTCACACTGTTTACAGTAATTTCTTAAAACTGAATTTTCTACCATTAATCGATCCTCTCAATAGATATATAGCCGCCGTCGCAGGTAAAAGTAATACTAGCTGAACTCTGTGTAGACAGGTCTTCTGCCCTTATAGCTACAGTTTCATCGTCAGAAGTTGTCTGTATAATATAACTTGCTGAAGCTTGACAGTATGGATTATAGCTTCCGTTGCGCACGTAACCTGCTCCTCTTGTCGCATCAATTAAAATTCCGCTGTTTCTATTTAGTCTAGCCGTCAAGTTACGTCTCCTATTGTTGGTCGTACCAGTCAAAAGTCCAACTACGTTCCAAGTTACTCTGTAAGTTCCAATATTAGATATAGTAATGTTATTACTGTTTACCGTAAAATCTGATCCTAGTTGAACTTCGGTAGAGGCATTTATAGAAAGTTCATTCTGAACCGAAAGTAGATTTGTACCTACATTAAAATCAACTTGAACTAGGGAATCTACTCTACGACCTGCTTTGTAATATTGACTTCTAACGTTTACCGAACCTGATCCGCTTCCAGCGGTTTGCTGAACATCGACAGTAAAAGCTGGATTCTCCGTACCTAAGCCCAATTCTCCCTCTGACCGTAGCTCAAGAAGCTGAAGGGTTCCGTCAGAATCCTCGATATGTACTGCTGTAGTCCCTACGGTATCCGAGGCCCTAATGAAGATCCCATTCTCTAGCGGATTAGTGTAATCAAAAGTGAAATTATAATTAGGCTCTACTGTTCCTGAAGGCCCAACGTAGATTCTTCCTTGAGCGTCTACTGTTATATTAGAGTTTTTTGCTATCTTGCCTGTAGAACCATCAAAAGCCATAAAAGCTCCTGCGGTAGCTGTGGCAGGACCTACTACGTGTCCGTCCGAAGTGCCTGATTGGGAAAGAAAAGCCTGTTCTATACTTAAGAATGGAGCCAACTCACTAGTAGGTGTGCCTGTGACAGTCGTATTCAACGGACTGATTCCACTAGCAACTATGTAGTTTATTGCACTTTCAATGTTTCCAAATCCTGCTATGGATGTTGTAGGAGTTCCGGAGGTAGGTACGCCTATATCCTGATTACCTTGGTTAAGAACTGAAGAATAGAATCCCTCATCAATCTCGTGCTCCATTAATACGTGAGTAGGAAATGCAATTAGATGTGATTGCTCTTCTTCGTGTACGTACCTTTGACAGTTCTGACAAAATGTTAAAAACCTAGTAGCCATACTTTAGTTCTTCCTCTCTACTCTTAAGAACCCGCCTGTTAGTTCAAAGGTTATATTGTTAGACGATTGTGTAGATAAATCTTCCGTTCTTATTGCTACAGTTTCGTCGGCGGCAGCGGTTTCTATTATGTAACTATTTTGAGCTGAAGCAATCCTTCCGGTGTCTCTTGTTCGTGCATAGCCGCCAGTTCTAGTTGCTTGAATTATGTCACCTGTGTTTCTATTTAACTCTGACATTAAACCTCTCCGCCTGTTACCAGTGTTAGCATTACTAATTTCACCAGTAACTGCCCAAGTTACAACGTAGAGCCCAGGATTTGCAATAGTTATATTAGTAGAATTAACTGTGAAATCTACTCCTAATTGCACCTCTGTTGCTCCACTGATAGTTAGTTCCGAATTAGTAGCTACTAAATCCGTACCTAAGGTAAAGTCCGCTTGGACGAATGAATCTACTAAACGAGATTCTTTATAATAGTCTAAATCTACGTCAAGGTTTCCACTAGAAGTAACAGCAATCCCTAAAGGATCCTTAACTAATTTTCCGGCAGTTCCATCGAATACTACTAAGTTATTATCGTTAGAACTTGAAGGGCCTTCAATTTTAAGGTCTATATCTGTCTGTAAGGTGCCGGATACAGAGTCTACGTAATTTTTAGTAGACAAGTGAAAATTCTGAGTTGGATCTGTTCCACTTACCGTGGATGTAAAACCTCTAGAAGCATCCGCCGGAACATACTGAAGGTGATCGTCATCGGCCAAGCCGGTTAGTAGGCCGTGATCTTCTATAGAATTTCTAGAGTACATAAACACAAAAGCACATACTTTATTATCTTGTATATCTATTCCAGTACCACTCTGCACCGGGATTTTCCAGTATCCAAGTCCATCTATTGGATTACCAGAGACCTCAAATAGGAGATTTTGTAAAGACTCCTTCTTGTTCTGTATATAAACAGTGTCTCCACCTTTGAGTTTAGATATAATAATAGATGCATCCAAACCTTTATCTGTTATATCGTCTATATAGATGAAATTAGAAGACGGTTCGGAAGCATTATCCAGTCTAAAATTTCCACTGCCTGGATCTGCGTCTGCAGTGATGTCATTAAACTTCCACTGAGATGTTATTGTCACTGAGTTAGAAATACTGCCACTAATCGTGTCTACATACTCTTTATTAGCTGCGTGATCAGACAGGGTTGGTAGGACTATTACTGGAGAGACTTCAAAAGTTTTGACACCTGAGACGGTTTGATCGTCGAAGAGTTTCACTACCTGAGAGTCTATAGCTGCACCAATGTCGGCAGGATCTAAAATTTCTTCTGACCAGTCTGTTCCGTCAGATTTCTTTACTATTATTGTTCCGGAAGGGGATACCATATAATTCTAACTATTACTCCACTGTTATCGACAATCTACAAGAGAAATATAGTACAGTACTGTATTTGACATTTTCACAAAACTCCTCTATTATATAAGTTATATGATCTTAGACTTAACCAAAAAAGTTAGTATAAAGAACCATCTATGGCTAAGTTGGGATAAAGTTAAACACTTGGGGGATGGCACTATAGCTCTAATAAAGCCCCGATTTACAGGGCCAGTATTACAAGATTGCGAGGCAATGGAAGTTTCAGGACGGATTAATCTAGACTTAACACACCACTTCGTTCTCCTGTTACCAAAACCTTACGTAGTAGTGCTGTCTTGGGATAAGCTCCTGAAACAGGACTGTACTGAAGTCACTTTCGATAAAATGATTATAAAAGACACTGGGTTAGGTAAACTATCCCTACTTACCAATAATGACAGAATATTTCTAAACTGCCAAGATCAGACCACAGAAGCTCAAGCTAAAGGTACATTTAAATTGGCTTTTGAGATAATGGTCTTTAATAACCTAAACCAACCTTACGATCTCTCTAAATAACTAGATGTACTATAGTTAATATATGGGAACCAATCCACCACTAGTCAAGAAAAACCGAAAAAGGGCAAAGGGCAGATTACTACAGTGTTACAGAATCTGTCCCTACTCTACAGAAGCTGGATTTGATGCAAGAATCCCCACGGGGGAACAGACTGCTCACGCCACTACGAGCGGTCAAATGAGTTTCGATATTAGAGGAGGACACGGTATGGGGTGGGTCTGTTTAGACGATGAGTGTCCAATTTTCTTAGGAACCGCTACTACGGCAATTGACATAACTGCCCGTAATTTCACTATAAGCGGAGGCCAGTACATAGATCAAAGTTATACCAAGCCTTCTCCCCTATGTTCAGGAATAAGGTTCTGGGAGAGCTAGGACTGTACTATTTAAGGACTAGGTAGTGTGGACGCACACACAGACTATTAGAAATAGTGTACACAAATTAAGAGGACTCTAAAATATGGCAATTACAGAAACCGTAAAAGACATCGAGCTGAATCCAAGTATCTCTAAAACAGCTACTCTGGATATGGACAAGGTGGTATTGGTTGACTCTGAAGGAGATGAGAAGTACGTACTAACTTGTACTACAACTGCTACAGCAGCAGGTGCAGAGGCTATCTCAGACATCTATATCAGAGATTTTAAAATAGGCTACTCAAAAAGTAGTGGTTTTAAAAATCCACCTTATACCATAACTTCCAGTACTAACCAAATATTAGTCTCTATCGATGGATCGACCTTTCGTCCCATCATACTAGAGGTCGGCAGTGGATTAACTGGAAACAACATAGCAGAAGATTTACAAGAAAAAATATCCGCTCACGCAGCAGCTGCAGCTTTAGAGGAAGGAAACCTTTCTTTCTTGAACTGTACAGTTATTTTTGAAAACGGAAGGATAACTATCTTATCCGGGAGCTTATCAAATACCTATACTGGTCTAGGAAGATCTAGTGTAAACGTTGTAGCTGGACTACTGAATGATGCATCGGTGACGTTAGGATTCGATATTCCTACTGAATCCGAATCACTTAGCTCTGAGAGGGCAGTAGAATCTACTTTAGCTAGTTCATTCACTGCTAGTGGAACTACCTTGCTTTTAACTTCGGTAGAAGATATGAATGCTGATGAAGCATATACTATTACAGACGGGGCCAACCGGGAATACTTTATCGTAGATACAGTGACTTCAGGTGGGGCGCAGTTAACAGTAGCAGCGAATTCAATTATTAACGATTATGCTTCTGGCTCTATAGTTCAAAGAATCTTTGAGAAAGATGCAAGTTCAGACCTTGCCTCTCCTATCGAAGATATTGATGCTATCTATAGATTTGGACTGAAAAGTCTGGCAAACCAGATGGATTTTTCTAGTTAATAAGTAAAATCAACTAGTTATAAAGGATATCAGGAAACTGGTATCCTTTTTTTATTGGAAATAAATAATTTAGGTAAATTATTTGTTGACGGAAGTGATGTGATATGACATACTTACCTTATATGGCAGATAAAAAATATAAACAAAGATCTGAAGAGGAAATGAATAGATTGAAACAACGCAACAAAAATATACTGGAAAAAGTAAAGCAATGGCAGTCGTTCCCTTATGTCAAACCTATGGTTTGTAGAAATGAGAAATGCGAAGAATGTAAACTAAAGCCTAAAGAAACTAGAACTAGAATAATGCTTCAATGTCCGAAGTGTAAGAAGGTTCAAACTTACGTTCCTAATATAATTTTAAAAACTAAACTTTCTATTCCCGGTGTTCTAGTTAGAAATAAATGCAGATACATTGTTAATGACTAAGCAGCTCGAAAATTACTTCATAAAACTAACTACTAAAGAACCGAATACTAGTTGTACTTATACTTCTGACTTTATGGTAGAAATTTATCACGAAAGGGGCTGGCTGTATGCTACCTTTGGTGGATCCTTTTCAGAACAACAAGAATTTACCACAAGACTAGCAAAGAATCTAAACACTATCCAAGCATATAAGATAGTAAGAATAGAGAAAGATGATAACGTTAGAAACAAACTGACTATCACCTTAGCAGACTTAAGAAAGGAACTTAAAACGGGAATTTGTCACACGATACGGACTAAAGAAACTCCTGCTCGTGCCAAGTTTCCTAAAGCTTCCTAGCTTTTGTCAACTCTCTACTATTCATAGGCTTGGTAACAATGTCAACCCTCAATCCATCGCTACTATGTGTATGCGATTTATATCTCACTTCGAAATACTGCTCATACCATATCCAATCCTTGGACTCTAAAAATTTTTTAATAGATTCTTTGGCACTTGTCTCTGCTAGCTCTATAAAGATGGTAAAGAACTTGTGCCCATCTATATAATAGTCTCTCAGTAGATGCGAACCCTGAGAATCTTTTTTATAAATAGATGGACTCATATTACTCTCAGAAGAAACCAATTCTTACTGTATTTAACTTTTGAACATTTATGATAATACTTACCTCGTGTATAAACATCAACCCTTCGTCCTTTGTTTCTTATCTTATAGTGTGTAACATCTTTAATTAGATAGTATTCTTGGTCTCTACTAGCGTACCCAGTGTTCTCTAGCGTAAGACATAAACAAGTTCCATCAGGAACTGTTCCGTTAGGATATGCATATATCTCTGTAAAAGGGATAGCTTTATTAACTAACCTAGTGAGGATAGTCTTAGATATGAAGAAAGTTCTAGAATCAGTTTTAGCCCAATGTCTTGCCATTTTATACCTGAGTTTTCTTTAAGTATACCAAACACAGTTTTACTTGTCAAGTAGGGGACTTTCCTAAGTGCTATGTTTGGCTATACTAAACTAAGTTCCCACCAGGCCGGAGGCTGGGAGTTCCTAAAGTGAACTGCTTTTAGGAACCCTGTAAGTAAACTTCAACTTACCTGCATCAAATATTACTCTGTAACGAGTGTTTTTAAATATATTCTGAAATTCGGTTAGTTCTGGTAAATACAAGCTCCCTAACATCTTCTCTAAGTGTTGTTTTTGAAAAGATCTTCTGTGAAACAGTTGCTTGCAGTCGGTGTATTGATATCTAGGAGGAACCTTACCACTCAACTCAAACTCTAATTTGTAGTATAAGTCTCCATAAGAGTACATAAGATCTGCAAAGGTATTGACTTCCAAAACCTTATAAATCTTAAGGAAGTTCTTAAAAAGTCTACTAGCAGCACCTAATATGTTAAAGCCCTTCTCTGATGCAAATCTAGTTAGTTGCCACTGCTGATTCTCCTTACCCTTACTGAAGCTCATACAGGAAACTAACTCATTTTCATATACTAATCCTAGATGAACGAAAGCTCCAACAGCACCTTGCAAGTGATTGCGATTGTAAAAATCTCTTGCCTCTGAGGGTGTAATCTCCATTACCTGACATTTTCTAGCATATATTTTTTTCATTCTCTCAGAAGCTATAAGGTTGGTTAACATAGACTTCCAGATAGTCTGCTTCGTAGGATTATACCAATCACATTCTAATATGTGCAGAAGGCGGATTCCTCTATCCTTACATTTTTCTGTCTTATCTCTGTGATAGAATTTTTTGTTCTGTACGTCTTCCATATTGTTAAGGGAATGATAGTAAAGTCCGTCAGCTTCTATAGCTAATTTTAACTCAGGAATATGTATATCAAGTTCAAAGGTAAATTGCCGGTCATTAAAGAGCACTTCTTGATCGGTTAAAGAGACTACAAAATCGGCTATCTCTCTTTCAAAAGCGGATCTAGAGAAGTTCTTAACTTCTATCCCTAGTTCCCTCATAAAGCGAGATACTCCATTTTGATATCCTAACTTAGATCCTATCTCCCCTAAGGTCAACTGTTCCACGTGATGCCATTGTATAAGTTGCTCTATGAATCTATCCTTATCGTTTATTAAATCAACAGTACTAGAGTCAAGGTGTGCCTGTCTAAAGTTCTCAACTCCGTACCTGTTTTTGCAAGTGGCTTTCATTTTTTCAGATACCTCTGAGCAACATATAGGCGCATTTCCTCTATATCTTCTTAAATTAGTTTCTTTTATATTTAGTCTAACTGCATCAGACTTTAATGGATTGTTGACTCCATAACGTTCCTCTAATGTCGTTCTCGCTTTTTCTTGAATCTCTTTAGATTTTAATGGATTGTCTACACCAAATTTATTTAAAAAATACTTACTCCTTTTCTCTATTATCTCATCTACGAACATAACATTATCTGCTCCATACTTCTCTTGAACTGTTTTCCTTCTAATAGAATTCTTACGTTCAGTAGGTACTTCTACTTCATATTTTTTTAAGATCTGACTAACTCTAGCCTTAGATATGTTGAACTCAAGTGCTATGTCTTGTAAGGAGATTTCAGTGGACTTAAATAGTTCACAGATTTGAAGAGCTATTTGATGATGCTTATCTGCAGCGGTAGTATGAGGAATATTGTATTTTTTTAATCGTTTTGATATGCCTGTCTTGGAAACGCCTAATGAGTCAGCTATCTCAGAACAAGTTAGACCCTGTCTTGCTAACTTCTCGATCATCTCGACTGTAATACCTTTATTAGCTGCCATACCTAAAGTATATCATAAGATAGGGACGGAGTCAATACTTTAAATTTAGGCTTTCAAATCTTAAAGTCTAGTATTGTTAGTTCCTTACGAGAAGTCGAAGAACATTCTGTACGTTATTGAGGGATTGGCTCCAGTTTCGTTAGCACCTAGTTTAACTGCCAACCAAACAAAGTCAGAAACCATTTGTCCTGAGCCTACTCCAATTGCCTCAGAATTATCCGCTGTGGCAACCTCAGAGAGATTGTCCTCGGTAGCGCTTAAGTAATCAGGTGGAGTATCAGATGAGATGTCAGAAGCTGTTACACTCGTTCTCCATTCTGTCTGGATTTCCGGGTTAGTACCAGCGGAATTTCCTTTACCAGCTGTGCCAAAGCCAAAAAATGTATCGGAACCTCCTTGGTTATGATGTTGAGCAGTTCCGTGAGACTGCAAGCCAAACTTAGTATTAGAAAGAATAGTCGCACCTGAAACTAATTCAAACCAAACTGCCTTAACAGGAGAATAAGTGGATACCGTAACTGCACCATAATTAAGAGTGGTTACACCTAGAGTTGTTGGCTGCGGCCCTGAACATATAATTGTAAACTCATCACCAGCAGTCAAATTAGAGCCACTTGAAAAAGCTGCTTCAACTCCTCGTGTGCCTACTCTTGTACCTACGGTTTGAGTAGTAGTAGTTGAAGAGGACTTTCCTTCTTTTAAAGATGACCAGTGATATGCTGCTGCACCTACTGCCTTAACACCTCCAGTTGCACCAGAGCAAACTACTGTAAAAGTATCACTGGTTCCAAACGGAGCATCTGAGAACTTAAGCCTAAGACCCTGAGTACCGATCTCGTAAAAGTAGTCTGAATATAAAATATCTAGTCCGGAGGCGTCGTTATCGTTTGAAGGAGAAGATGTCCAAGTTACTGTTGGTACGTTACCAGCTCCGCCATTCATAGTAGGGTTAGTTGCTCCGTTTACTGTAACAGTATAAGTTTCAGCAGAAGATTCGTTCCAATCACCCGCCGTTACAACTGTGCCAGCATAGACATTACCGCCGCCTGGAGTTGATTCTCCAACTAACTGTGTATCTGAAATCACTAAAGTGTAGATATCATCAAATTGACCTGTAAATACTCCGGAGGCTGTCAAGGTGCCTGTGTAGGTACCAGAGTTACCAGTATCTGATCCTCCTGTAAGACTTGGATTCGCTAAACGTAAATTAAGAGCTACGTCGTTAGATCCAGCTGCAGAGTCTGCAGAAGAGTTGTCTCCTAAAGAACTTGAGTAGATTCTGTATTTGTTGTTAATATATTCAACTTGTGCAAATTCGAATTCTGTATTAACCAACTGCTTAAACTTAAAGGAAATTTCTCTAGCAATCATTCTGGCATCTAGATCTGTACCACTCGTAAGGGTGATTGTTTCAAAGCCTTGTCCATCAATCTCTACCTGTAACTGGTCGTTTACTCCCTGTTGAATAGTTAAAATATCCGTAGGTATGGCATCACTTTGAGCGTGGCCTGGCTTGCCCCTACCATTCTCGCTTCCGGTGGGTGGGGCAGTAGAAGATGAATCCGTAGAAGTACCCGTTGAGGCGTCTACATCGAAAAGTACAAATCGTGAAGTAGCTGGCATATTATGATTCCTTTACCTGTGTATCCTATTTAGTTTGGACCCGTGTCCTGTACTTAATAAAATAGTACAAAAATAGCCAATAGAAGTAAGATATAACAATGCGATTTTACTCATCTTCTATGGTAAAGTTCCAAGCAAAGGTTCTCTTATTCCCCGCAAAATCTTCTACATCCAGCTCTAAGAACATAGTTTTCCCGAACTCAAAGAAGGTATTATTACTAGTTAAAGAGGCTGAAATCTCTTGAGAGGGAGGGTCCACTGGAACGATTTGAGCAAACAGACTGTTACTGTCCAAGGGAACTGTCGTAAAACTTTTGACAAATGCAGAGAGAGTTGGTTTTTGCCCATTATCACAAACTCTAACTGAGTAAATTAGTTCGGTATCGTGCGGTAACTCCTCCTTGTCGTAGCAAAATTCATATCCCCACAATAACTCAGTAGAGAAGTCTCTATCTAAAATTATTCCAGAAACTGTTCCACTCTGTTGAATATGAAATACTAAGTCTGCATCGTCCGTATAGTCCGGCGCCAACTCAAAGAATACATCGTAAGCTAGTAGACTGCCACTTACTTGTGTTATAACAGACGGAATCTCTACCCCATCGAGTAGTACCGAAGAACCGCTTGTAGAAATACCTGTACCACTTGTATTGAGGTAAGTGATGTGGAACTTTGTACTAGACGCTGTTATATAGCTAGACTCTATCTCCATATCTTCAAATACAGTGTCCTGAAGGACCTGCAGGCCGGAGGCAACTAAATGTACATTCTCTATTGTAAAAAAACTGTAAGAGGTATCTAAGCTATTAACTGGATCAAATAGATCTGAAGCAAAAACTCCGACTTGAACTTCTTTACTAAATTCTAAATTACTTGTAGGATTTATAGTGAAGTTAAAACCTCTCCCGTCACCTGTGGTAGTCCTAGAGATGTTGTAAGAGGTAGTTAGGTCTTGAGATCCTGAGTAAACAGTTTCGGATCCTATAGATAAAATTATACTACCTTCATCTACCCCGGTGTGAAGATCGTTAATAGTTAAAAGAATCTCTGAATCAACTGGAACCTCTGTTTGAAATGTACCCGGATTCAAGCTGTCTAAAAATGGAGGTATAGTATCAGCCAGGCCTACGATTGAAGCAGCTAGATCCGCAGTTTTCCATACATTAAAGTCATAGTTAAAATACTCTACATTGCCGGAGGGAGTAGTGTCAGAGGAGCGGCCTGAGATGGTTATGGGATAGTCGGCTCCATAGGGCAATGTGGAGATAAATTCAAACTGATAAAAACTACTACTAATAGGAGTAAAAGTTGTAACTCCAAAACCTGAAGGTGTTACATCAGCTCCTGAGTCTATAACTAAAGTTCCATCAACATAAATCTGAGTTCCACTAAGAGATACGTCTGAACCACCAGTATCTATCAAGTCGAAGGTTACCTCCGTAAGAGGATCGTTAAAGGAAGACCCTCCTACGGGAATTTCATTAAATATCTGAGGACCAAGAAGATCTACTAGTACTAAATCCTCTATACTAGAAATACCTCCCGAGGTGGTTATTAGAGGGCCAGTGCCATACAAGAATCTCTGCAACAAAGATACTGGAGTTCTGTGAAACAAAATATTGTAATTTTGAGTTTGAACTAAAGGTGTAGAGGCTCTAAAAGGATTAACTTTCGGTGGCACTATTCCTACAACTAGTTGAAGTGGTGTAAACATTCCTAAATCAACTTCAAAGTCTCTAAGAGTTCCCAGTGTTTCAATCGAAGTGGAATGTAAAGCTAGCGATCCTAACGAAGAGAAGTCTACCTCAAAGACAGTTAGAAACCCTGAAGAGTCTACTTCAGAGTTTATTTGCTGAAGTCTACCTAACTCTACTTGAGGAGCTGTTTGACTTACTGGAGCAGTAGCGGTAACCTGTGCAGGCTTAAGAAAAGTAGGGCCTTGAATTTGAATAGGCCTCTTTAAATCAGCTGGAGTAGAAGCAATGATTGGCATCTAGGCCTCCCTAGTCTGAGACAGTAGCAGTTATTTCAACTGGGCCAGGTGTAACTCCTGCAGTATAAACTGTAGTAGCTTGTCCAGATCCATCAGTGGAGTCTGAAGGAGGGGAAACAGCTCCGTCGCCATTAGAAACAATAAAGCTTACCGACTTTCCTGACAGAGAGTCTCCCCAGGCATTTATCACTTCTGCAGTAACAGTAGTATTGTCAGATGTGCCTGCCCTTAGACTGAAATCATCTACATTAACCGATGCAAATGCCGACAAACTAGTATCTATATTATACTGAACCTGTTCTGCTCCTGCATACAATCTATAAGGATGGGATCCTGCGGCTGGAGCAGTTTCTAATCTAAGATTATTGTCATCTAAGACTTCATCTACTACAAAATGTTGATCCAAGCTTGACTCGTATACGTCATCTCCTTTTTGAACGTTGCTAATTGTTATAAACGAAGCGCTAGTATCATTCAAGATTAAGCCTGCCACAGTGCCGGTAGAATCTACTTTCTTAACATTAAGATTATCTCCGTTTCTCCTAAAGTAAAATAGAGTATTTGAGTCGACACCGTGTAAGAAGACGTGATCCCTGTCTTGATGCGAGTCTGGTAAATTTAGAAATACTTCTCTAGCAGAGTTACTGACTCCGGAGATACCGGTAATGCTTAGAGTTCTAAGCAGCTTCTCACCTGCGGCTTCGGTTTGATACTGAATAAATCCTGGAGCATTAGAGTTGTACTGAAAATCTAGTGAAGATCCTGATATACCTGTAGACGTAACGATTCCTGCACTGGAGCCTGACGTAGTTCCTACATAGGTACCCGGAGTTAGGTTAAAGGCGTGAACTGTGTCAAACACAAACAGATACCCTGTATCACTTGTGTCTACCGCTAGCCCTACTTCAGATAAAGATTCGGTTCCGCTGACAACTCCTGAGAAAGTAGTGGTTGGTGGACCGACCTCTGGATCTTCTATAATTTCTTGAGTTACTAAAGGTTCAAGAACGTCGAAATCAGAAATTAAAATGTCCAACACGTTACCCTCGTCATCTATCTCCTCTAAGTTAAGTCTACGGTCTGTAGTCTTAGTAATAGTTGTGATCAGTGTAATGTCTGCTATATCGTCTTGTACTGCGCCAGAGGTAATAGTGTAGTTGTCTATTACTGCTGAAGTTAAATCAAACTGATCAGTGTATCCGTATAAATCCTGATATAATTCTTCATTAGCTAGAAAGTCAAAAATAGAATATGAAATGGAATCTCCAGTGTCATCGTTAGTGAATGTTGGCGCAGTTCCAGATGTTCTAGTCATAGATAGTGTGCCAGTTGTAGTAACAGATTGAGTTACATCTATTTGAATATCAAAAGTAATAGTTTCTACTCCACTAGCTACGATATCGTCTCCTTCATTTGAAGAGCTGGGATTGATAAGACCTATCCTTATGAAGTCATCTTCATAGGCGTTATCTCTACCTGCTTTAAAAGGAAAGGCCGGGTTTGTGCCTTGTGGAGTAGTTACCGACCAATCATTGTCGTTGCCGGGATTTGACGTTCCACTAGAGGTTAAGGTAAAGGTGAAAGAGCCGAAGCCTGTCGCCAATCTCCAGTCTAAAAATTCTTTATGGTTTATCTCTAGAAACTCAAACCTAGTAAGAGATAGTGCGCTAACGTTTTCGGTGTTATCGAGAGCTAATGTGTACTTTAAAGTTTCTGAGTTTCCAGTACCTGATGACATCACTCCTATAGAAAACCTTTCATTATCGTTGAAAGTATCGTAAGTCCTCATACTAGCTAGCGCATCATTAGCACTTACTATGGAAGCTAGTGGCATTTCATAAGTGACTGTAGAGGTAAAAAGGCCGCTACCATTTACTCCGCTAATCATCGTGGGGCCTTTTCCCGGAACGGCTGAACGAACGGCTTGCTCTTCAGTAGGTGAGCCTAGTGGCCTTTCAACTTTCAGGGTTTCTGGATGCGAAACTGAATCTCTTACTAATATCGAACCTGGAACTGGGACAAAAAGTTCATTGTTAGAGTCAAAATTATCAAAAGTTCGATCAATCCCTGTAGTCGTAGTAGAGTTAGAAGAGTTTACTATATCAGTGACTTCTGAGTCAATGTAGTATCTGACAGTATAATACTTTGACGAAGAAGGTTCGTAGGACAAGTCGAGAATTTGAGTTTTCTCCATTGCAAATGCTGCAGCCTTGTCGCCATCAGTTTGGTAATATCTTAAAATAGGAGCTAAGGGATTGTCAAATTCACACTTAATAAAATCACTACCGTTGTGAAGAATTCTGGTACCAGATATTGTATTATAGAAATCCTCAAACGTGACTGAGGTAGTTTCTGGATTCAGTTGATCCTGCTTTATTGTCATCCGCTATTCCTTCCTGTAAACCTTTGGCTTTAATACGTATCTAACTGTCTGTCCATTGATATCAAAAATTAGAGACCCGATATGTACTCCTTCCTCTAGACCGAATACTTCAGAACATAGTTCTGTTTCTACTGGTACTAGGACCTGACAGTTTGCCGGTACTGTATCTATAAATAGTACACCTGGGGACTGTTGGACATAAAAAGTCCAAGTTTCAATCAACCTATTGCCAGAGTTATCTAACGCCACTATAGAAGCAGTTATCTCTGACTCATACGGAAAGTTGCAGGAGGGAGAGTATAGTACCTTTACGAGTCCCTCAGAGGGGTATGAGAGCGTATGCGGGACCAACCTACCCTCGACATAGAGTTCGATGGAACTCTCGTCTATGCCTGTCTCAGCATCCTCTATTACAGCAAAAACCACAGTATCAGGTTCATTCTGTGCTGATTGATCTGGAGGAAATAGTTGAGAAACTGTTGGTCTTCTAAAATCTTCAATAATGTCAAAGTAATAGTCAGTACTGATAGTGTTAGGAGGCAAACCGGTATCATCAATTGAGATTCCAATAGTTACTCTAGAACCGTACAAGAAATCCTCAGAAGGATCGTATTGTAATTCCAAGCCCCCTGGAAAAGGTACTATATTCACTAGGTTAGCTACTTCAATTCCGTTGACCTTAAAAGATAGCGTACTAGGCACTAGAGCTAGGACTCCAAAGCCGACCAATCGAACCAAGATACCAGTAGTAGGGTCATTTTTCTTGCTGAAAGGTTCTGGGACTGCAAAAATTAAAAAGATATACTGATTCAAAGTAGTTATAGCCTCTATCTCTGGAAACTGATCAATAGGAATCGCTGTTGTCGCCAATAAGTCCTGAACTATTGGCAATTCCGTTACGCTATTAACTTGCTGTAGGGGTTTCTCAGATACCTGTTCTAAGGTCTGATCTAGAGGTACTTTAGTTGAAAATGAAACTCCCTGACTTAACGGTAGCTCCGAGTTTAACACTTCTTGGACTAAAGTAGCTCGATTTGTTCTAGTTTGAAACTGTTCTATAAAAGTTAAAGTATCTATCTCCCGAATCTGTTGAGTTATAAAATTTCCTCTTATATCTGTCACAACATCTATAGCTGTTATTAGTGGCATAGCAAAGTCTGGTGCAGGTCCCGTAACATACGTAGTTAGCCCTTGACCTAAAGTGTTTGTTATAAAACTCTCCTGACCTGGCTTTATAGTACCAGTAGCATTGTCATCACTTACTGTTATAGCACGTCCAAACACCGGAATATTGTATTGATCTCTAACTTCAACAGTAAGAGGTACTTCTATTCCTTGCCCGAACATTATAGACCTCTCCTCTCTCTTAGCTGTAATACTTTTGACTTTCGGCGTAAAAAACTCTCTCTCTATGTTGTACTTATTATCCGTTGAAGTAAGATCTTCAAAATCTTTACTTGTAGAATTAAACTCAGTTAAGGACAGTTGCAACTTACTTATAGAAGAATTATTTATTGAAATATCGTAAACCTTAACTAAGGTATTGTTATCCGATTCTACATTGTTCAATATCCCTGAAGATTGGTATCCTTGATTAACTCCCAGAGGTCTATACGCTAGATACTGCGTATCTCTAACAAAATATAAATTACTGTTAAAACTAGTCGCAGCAGTTATGTCTTTCCACTCATTACTTGTGGAGGAAGAAATAAGATTACCGGTGTAAGTACTGTACTGGCGCAATTGGCCTCTAAAAGTTTCTGTGCCATTTTTGTTATTAAATAACCAAAGATTCTTTCGTATGATTACTCCCTGGCCAGCGCTGTATCCAAAAACAGTAGGAGCTGCTAAAGTAATAACAGTTCCAAGAATACCTGCAATTTCTACAACCTCTCTTTCATTGGACCCGTTAGGTCCTAGATACATCTCATCTCCAACTTGAGCAAACTCTGAGTCCGATATGGTCACTACTGTGGCTCCAGCGTTAAAAGGTACTGTCACTTGTCGCTCCAAAGTATGAATAGCCATAGCTTCCGAATCGAACTTAACAGAGAAAGTATCAACTAGAGAGAACTCGTTACCAACACCTAACTGTTTTATAAGAGTTGCACCCGTAGCAGAAAAGGCCCACTTCTCTATTAAGGTTCCGATGGGGGAAGTTCCTCCTATATCCCTTTGAGACCAGAAATAAAAACCATCGTACTGTAAAGTACGAACTTCACTCGATATGTCGGTATTTAGAGGTACTGTGCCTACTAAGGCTACAGGAACATCTAGGACACCAGCAGGATCGTTTTTGACTATTAAAGAGTCGGAGGAGTGATCTAATGAGTATATTCTACCTGCATCTGGGCCAAAACTAAAATTTTGATAATCTAGTCTAGCGTTATTGAATTCAGTAACCATCTAAGGAACTCCGGTTTTTTAAGTTGAGCCGGTGACCTGAACAAGCTTTGGCTCAGTTCCAGCAGTATATGTAGTTTTCGCTTTACCATCTGAATCTGTTGATACCGCTGTTGGAGAGACCGACCCTTGCGGGGAGCCTGAGGCATCATCGTCACTGAAATTAACAACTCTAGAGGATATAGGCAGATCAAACTGATCCTTAACAATAGCTGTTATCGATGAAGTAGATACTCCATCTGCTGAAATGATAGCTGGGGAAGCAGTTAAAGAGATAGAAGTGGGAAGTGGTTCTAAAGTAGATAGTTGATAGTTATACTCAGACCAGTCTTCGGTAGTTAGCGAACCCCCATTTCTAAAGGTGGCTTTCAATTGTAATCTAAATAAAGTATTTCCCTCAGAAGTTATTTCATCTACAGGAATAATAGTTGAATTAGTCTCCTGATTGTTTTGTGCGGCTGATTTTACATTATCCAGGAAAGTCGACTCAGAGGTGTCTGTCTCGACAAACAACAAATTTGACTGACTCATATAAGTTAAAAAATCTCTAGGGCCAACTGGACCTATCGGAGCGCCGTTAGGGTCAAACAAGTAAGTGGCTGCCTTCACGTCCCTGAATTCATTGCCTTGGTCCCTATTTACCAACACGGTGGAAACGTCGTCTATATCGAAAGAATATAACTGTCCACTTCCGTTAATTGGATCAGGATCAGAAAGTTGAAACTTGTTGAATAACCAACAAGTAGTGGCTACTGAAACTGGATCTTCTTGTAAATAAAATAAAGTAGTAGGTGAGGCTAGTGTAACGTGAGTTCCAGAAACTGTTCCTGTGATTACAATTTCTTCCTCCAGTCCTGCGGAGTTAGGGTGAGTTGAAGGTCCTAATCTTAGGATCTGTCCATTTGAGAGCCTGCTTACATCTGCTACCCCAGAAGTTGTGGTAGTAGGTAATTGATCTAGGGCTATTTGAGTTTCTCCTGGTCCATAAGAGGTAGCTAACTCCCTTCCATAGTGTTCTACAGCAAAGGCTAGTGAGTCAAATTTTTGGGCTGCATTACCATTCAATAGGTATGTTCTTTGAAGTCTACATATAAATCCAGAGATTAACCACTTCTTTACTATGACATCGTCTCCAGTAGGGTTCTCTAGGGTCCAAAAATACTTACCATCATACTCTAAGGATTCTACTGGATTTTGAATGTCAGAGTCAAGTGGATACGAGAAGGCATTCGTGCCGTTATCCGTCTTCTGAAACAGGGTATCTGCCTCAGTAGTGATATGAAAAAAATATCCATCTATTCTAACAATATTTGGTTGCAATACTTTTACATTCTCAAAAGCCACTGAATAATCTACTCCTTATTTATGGGTATTGGGAGACTTAATTCTCTATATAAATTATAGTACAATCGAGAAAAGGTCTATGGGACAAAAGTATAGACGAGACTACCACAATCCCAAATACGTCTATATCCGTTTCTAAACATATTTTCTGCCTCCGTTAACGATTCATCAAAATCTTCTAACAGGTCTGGTAGCTTGTGTTTTTGAAATTTCAATCTAGAGTACAGTATAGGCTGTCTAGTTCTGTTATTGTAATAAAAGTAATTAGGCTTACTAATTCCCTGTAATTGAAATCCTAGAGCCTCGTAAACCTTACCATTGCCGTAACGAAGATCACAGTAAGATATTACGGTTGAATTCTTGTGATCCTTTTTAAAGGCAGAAAACATTTTTGAAGCTCCTCCCGTAACTCTAAATCCCTGTCTCGTACAGAACCTTAGAATCTCAAAATCACTTGTTTTACTGTACCTTGATTTGCCGAAAGTCATAAGAGCTACTAACATCGACCCACTATACAGACCGTAACAACGTTTGGAAGGTATATATCCTTGGATGTGGTTATCTGTTAAAAACGTTTTAATTATCTTTGAGTCTTCAACTACTGCACATTGGCACTTTCTAGCAAATAACTTTACTATCTCCTCTGTGTTCTTTAGTCTTGCAAGAATCATATTTTTAACTAAAGATTTTTTAATATTCCATTCGTGCTCAAATATCGTTACTAGGGAATAGCCCTTTTCTTTTAGTTGTAGTGTCTTATGTTGATGATATACTCGTTGGGGAGTAGTCTCTACCTTATCGAAAGAATGCCAAAATAGTCCACACATTTCTATAGCTAGATTATGGTCTGGCAAGAGTAAATCTACTTCCAATGGAGAGATTATCTTTCGGTCATTGGTTACTATATTATTCACACCTAGTTGAGTAAGCCAATCAACGATTTCTAGTTCCAAACTAGATCTACTAAACCTTTTTCTGTCTATCTCTAGTCTTTCCATCCTACTGAGCAGGGTTCTAGGAGCAATACCTAAATAGTTGGCTATGCTGCTAACTGAAATTTTTAAGTCTTCCTGTAAGATTGATATCCAGACTGCAAATACCTCATCATTATTGAACACCTGAGTAACTATTTCAGGTATGTGGGATTGCATAAAACATTCCGAACCATACTTTTCCAAGTTAGTTCTTTTTATTTTCAGTTTAACCTCTTCATTAGCAAAAACATTTTCTACTCCAAAGTTGTCAAGATTCGTTGTTTTAATTCTTTCTTGAATTTCAGGAGATTTAAAAACGGAGTCTACTCCGTACCTTTCCTTAACAGTCTCTCTTACTTTTAGTTTAGTAGAAGGTAACCTACTGACATTATCTACTCCATACAATCTTTCAACGGTATTTTGTTGTTTTTTCTTAATTTCTGGTGAGGCCATAGGAGTACTAACTCCGTAATTCTTCTGTAAAGTATTCACAGCTTTTTGTCTTATCTCTTCGTTCTGTAAAGGAGTAGAAGTGCCATACCTTTCGAGGAAGGTCTGCTGCCTTTTATTTACTACTTCTGGAATCTTTGAATTGTGAGAAACTCCATACCTTTTCATACAGGTTTCTTGTCTTTTCTTATTACTGTCTTTAGCTCCTTGTGAGCAACCTAGTTCGCAAACTTTGCCGTAAGACCTTTTTTTAACACTATAGAGTACCGGTTTTCCACATCTACACAGGACAGGTTCAGAAATGTCTTTTACCAGGCAGTGAACTCTTTCCATAAGATTGTTGGTTTTATTCCAAGAAGTCTTTAGGATCAAAGCTCTATAGAGATCAGGTTCATTTTTAAAGAGAAACTTTAAACGTCCTGAAGAAATGTTACCATTGCGATCTACAATCGAACTAAGAAGTTTTTCTTTTAACCCATTATCAGACATATTCTTTCAACATACCTTTTACTACAAAAGAGGGAGCACAGTGGCTCCCCCTTTTAATCCCTTAAACATTTAAGGTAATACTAATCGTCACACAGGCTTTTAAAATCTGGAATCTCATCTATTCTATCAAGATTCTCATCTGTAAGTCTTTTAAGCTGACGAATTTGTTTACGAAGTGTTCTGGAAGGTTTGTCTTGATTACTCAAAACTTTTCTTACCATTCTCTTGAACTCAATATACATAGCTTGAAGATCACTCTTCATCTCTTGCTTTATAAGTCTAAGGTCAGCAGTAGGACAAACCCCTTCTGGACAGATAGTAAACTCTCCTCCAATATTTGTCCAAACATTGGTCCAAATATTCATATGAAGTTGAGTACTTCTTTTTAGTACTTCCTTTGCCAGTCTACGTCGCTGTCGCTGTCGGATCTTACAGGTTCTAACGTCTGTTGAACAGCTTCCACCTGATCCTGCTTTCTTGTAAAGTCGTACTACTTTCTTTATACGTTTTAGTAGAAATGCTGAAAAAGAGTCAATCTCTATAGCATCATCACCATTATCTATATCTTCACAAGTACAGGACAAGTCGCCGTCACACGATCCGCATTCATTCGTTCCAGATCCTCCGCAGATTCCGCATTCATCCGGACCGTTGCCTCCGCAGATTCCGCATTCGTCTTGCTCATCATATAGGCAACATACTCCGTTAGAGTCCTCTACATTAGGGCCATTAGGGATTCCTGCACAGTCTATACAGATTCCATCTCCGTAGTTCGGGTCTTGTGGACATAATCCACATTGATCCTTTCCTTGCCCATATGCGGGAGATTGAGGGCATACTCCACACTGATCCTTACCCGGACCTCCACAGATTCCACACTCATCTTCGGTTTCGTTCAGGTCACATCCACATTCTCCTGGGCCCTCTCCGCCGCAGACGCCACACGAATCTTTGACATCGCCAGAACATCCGCATTCTCCGGGGCCAGGTCCGCCACATACACCACACGAATCCTTTTGCACAGATAAGTCACATCCACATTCTCCTGGACCTTCTCCACCACAGATGCCGCACTCATCAGGCACTATGTTCAGGTCACATCCACATTCTCCTGGACCTTCTCCACCACAAATACCGCATTCGTCTCGTACTATGTCTCCACATCCACAGGGTCCCTGTCCGGGGCCTCCGCAAACTCCACACTCATCCGGAACTACATTTAAATCACATCCACAAGGGCCAGGTCCGGAACCATCACAGATCCCGCATTGATCATAGTCTTTTTCACTGAAGCAAACTCCATCACAGCCTTTATCTTTATTATTACCGTCACAGACACCACAATCGTCTTCTTCAGCGTTGCCGCCAATTACCCCTAAACAATCTTCTCCTTGACAGTCTAGGTACAGGTTGAAGTCACCCGTTGTAGTGTAACAATGGTTATGACCTTCGTGTCCTGGTTTACAAGAAGTAGCATTAAACCAAGTTGCGAGTCCATACTTATCTGCAGAACCGTGGATTCCTGCGCCATCTCCTAGTTGAATAGCAGGCCCTTTTCTCGAAAGTCGTAGATTCAGTCCATCTATACTTCCTTCTCCTAACAAGTTTCCCTCTAATTTCAAAAAGTACTTCCAGTTACTGGTATCAGCACCGGCTGGAGGATCCTTGGGCGATCCTGTTGGAGGGTAGTTAGCATCCCCTGGTTGTACTAGATCAGAAAATGTTACATCAATAATAAATCTCTTACTAGAGTGGTCTCGTCTTGAAACACATCCTTCTAAGTGTCCTGTATCGTCTCCTAACATACTGAAGGTGACTCCAGTTGTACCGTCGTTACACGTTGCAGAAATATACTGCTTACCTCCTGAAAACCAAATAATATGTTTTTCTCCAGCCTCTGAAACCTCACACTCTTCCTTAGGCTTATCGCAGTCTGTACCTGTACACTCTGGCTCTCCACACTGGTTTTTATTTCCATTAATACCTGAAATAACCTTAATCGAACCAAAAATATCTCCTACCTTTAGAGGTTGAGAACACGAAGTATGAAATTGAACTCGTTGTAGAAGGTTGGTTCTTGCAGAGTCTGAATAAATATCAATGCAAGCATTTGGCTGAACCTTCTTAGTGGGATCGACGTGAGTAATTGTGAATATCTCATTAATTGAAATAGGTCCAGAGGGGTGGCCTATAGCGTTCTTAGAAGAGGTGTCCCCACATTTTTTGGAAGCAAATATATAGACAGGAGAGGAATCGGCTGGATCTCCGCTACAAGTAGCTTTATCAGACGACTGATCATTGTCACTAGCAGAACAATCCTTTCCAGTATATTTGAGATTAATACTATATGGCTTAGATTCGCAAAGACAAGAAGGTTTGCTTTCACAGCGATTAGAGGCATAAACTGAACTCGAACATAGACAGCATAGACAAAAAGAAAGTACCACTATACAGCAACAACCGTATAAAGTTTTAAAGAATGGCATATTTGGCTCCTAAATAAAGTTAGTAACTATATACACAATATAACAAGATTTCACTGATACGTCAATAGTAAAACGTAGTTATAATAGTATTTGACTATAATCTATGAATACCGTATACTTATCTAATGGATATAGTTCTTTCACAAATTCCGTCAGAAGCCTACCAGATACTCTGTGCTGCTGGGCTAGGCCTATTGTTAGGCAGTGAAAGAGCATTCAAAAGGAAAGCGGCATCAATTAGGACATTTGCCTTACTATCTGCCGGAAGTGCTTTATTTACAATACTATCCGTTATGGCAGGCGGAGGTAGCACAACTGTTGACACTTCGAGGATTGCTGCACAGATAGTATCAGGGTTGGGATTCTTAGGAGCAGGAGTAATATTTAGGTATGAAAATAAGCTTACTGGTGTAACTACTGCTGTAATGATTTGGTTTGCTGCTGCGATTGGTATGGCTTGTGGGTTTAACAAAATACCTTTAGCTGCCTCTTCCGTAGCAATATATTATCTAATACTAATTGTTGGAGAAGGAATACATAGAATTTCAAGAACTAAAAGAGATTTAGACGAAGATGACGATTAAAAGTATAAAGGACTGTATGGAATCGTTACGTTTGCATTTCCAGTGAGGCCTATTCCCTGCCCAGTAGTTACTCCTCCCACTAGATCAACTTCTCCAAAAGATGTAATATCCTCTCTGCCGATTCCAGGGGAGCCAGCTTGGACTTGTAACGTTTGGCCATCCACTGTAGTTCCAATAAAAGATACGCCAGGTATCGCACCCCCGTCTGTAGACGTTCCTTCAGCAATACCTCTAATCATAGTAGCTACTCCACCATCAGAAGATTCTGGAGCTGAAATCATATTCCAAGTTTCTTGTCCCCAACCCTCTGCAGCTTTTGAGTACGAGTAGCCTGCTACGTACCAAGAATCACTGTCACCCACTGAACCTCCAGTACAAGAGGTAGCAGAAACACTAACATCTATTGTATTTGAATCGTCACAATTTAAGGATGCAGCTGTAGAGTAAGATGGAGAACCACTACCACCATAAACAACTACTGTTAGTCGTTTTTGTGTAATAATGTTTTTATTGAAAGGTACTGAACTACCTAGTTGCCAAAGTCTTTGAATTTGAGGAGTTAAGTCGAGATTAACAGATATTGCGGCGCCAAGTCCTGTAACCAATGTACCTGCTGAAATAATAAATCCCATTGAGTTTTCCTGTTCCTTTTCCTTTTAAAATATAAGGAAGAAGAGGCCGAAGCCTCTAATTCCCTATCCGTTTTTATTCCTTAGAAGGATGCAATAGCAACACGCTTCCACGTATCAGTAGCAACTGCTACATAAATGTAGTCATCTGCCCATCTTATGTCACCAACTGTTCCAGTTCCTGTAGCCGTAGTAGGCTCAGAAAGAGAACCAAGAATAATGCCGTCAGCAAAGGTTTTAATACCGCTTGCCGTTTGGTCATTAATAAGATCCATAAACTGACCTTCAGCAGCATCAAGAGTGATGGAAACTTTTCCACCGCCATCGTTTGCAACACTAAAGCCATCACCAAAGTTAAGAATGCTGGCTGAACCTGTTACAGTTACATCCGACTCTTGAACCTCTATAGCAGCAGAAGATACTTGAGCATCTACATATGCTTTATTGGCAATATGGTCATCTAATGAAGGAGCGTTATAGTTGAAACCTTGATCTACGTGTAGTTCCGCCAAAGGCGTAGAAACTGCACCTATATCGCTTGTTCCAGAAACAACAGGTTGAATGTCAATTCCAGTAGCAAGATTTAGGTCTCCAGACATAGTATCGCCAGCTCTTAGAACTCTGCTATCTATATCTGTTTGTAACACTCCAGAAGCAGCAATAAGGTCTGCATCTGTAGAGAAATCAGCGATTTCACTTCTCAGAACTAGGACGTCATCGTCTGCTACAAAGGTTCCAGAAACTCCGGCAATCCAACGATCAAGGGACTCATCCCAAAGTAGTTGAGCACGATCTTCGTTTCCTCTTTCCACTTCGATACCAGCGTCCAATGAAGGAACACCAGAAAAAGTATGGTTAAGAGTGATAATATTATCTTCTACTAGAAGTTCTTCAGTATTAAGATAAGTAGTAGTACCACTTACTGTAAAGTCTCCTGCGACAATAACGTCATCATCAAACGTTTTGTTACCAGTTATAGCTTCATCAACACTTCCTGTTAGATGTACGAAAGTAGTAAGTTCCGACTCATCTACAGTCAGAGTAACTAAATCTCCTGCACCTGAAGCAGCAGTTAATCCGGTAGAAAAGTTTAGAGTTGCAGCAGAATCGCTTTGCTCTACACCGTCGTCTTCTACAGATAACGTAGCTCCTGAAACTGCGGCGTCCACATAATCCTTAGTAGTAGCTTGCAGTCCAGTAGTTGGATCACCAGCTAGATCATAGAATCCGGTCATAGGACCGTTGGCTCCGTCTAGTCTCAGATAGGTTGCATCGATTGTTCCAGAACTTGTTGTAGAGCTAACAGTGAATACACCGCCAACTTGAACAACAGAAATGTCACCTGTACCGGTAATGGTAAGGTTATCTTCTTGAAAGTCTGATCCGTCATAAACGGGAATCAGAATTCCATCAATTGAAAAATCAAATGTCATAAAGTAATTACCTCTTTAATTTTATTGGAAATGTGTCTCTAAAGTTACCCAAGGCACTGAAAGCTATCAGAACGACTAATCGCTACCGAAGAGAGACCTCCACATAACAGCTACTAAATAGTATAGTTTTCTGTAAATATTTACTTTTTTATGGTTTTGTAGTAGGAGTTCCGCATATTGGACATATATCTGCTACACTTCTGGTTCTACATACTTCGCACTGGTTAACCATTCTCCCTGGCCTGACCCGATTAGACTTGATCGCAGAGGAATACGTGATTGCTTTCAGCGTGTTATCCGGAGATTTCACTTTCTTTTGCTTGTTTTTAGTACAACATCCCACTTTTAAGACACCATACCTAAGACTGTAAGATTATGCTCATAGAATTCAGTACCTACCATTTCCTTAGGGTTATCCTCTATAATTGTACCTTCTAGGGTTCTTCCTTGTCCTAATGCAATAGAGCAAGCTCCACTAATAGAATCTGTAAGCTTAGTTAACACTGTAATAGATAATCTTGCTATTCCTCTATTGTCTATCGAAATAGTTAAAGTAGATAGGTCCACTATAGTGTCAGGGGGTTTGCTGCCATCAGAAATTACACAATCTACCAAGAGTTACTCCTTAGAAATCTATTAGGCTGCAGTTACCGCCGCCGCCGCAATTAGGCTCAGACTGACTTAGTACTGGTTTTTTTGTTATAGTAACGTTAAACCTAACACTGCCATCCACTTTAGCTGGTAAGGCCTTGTAGTTAGCTGACCAATATTCTCCGCCCATTAAGCAGAACTGTTCGCTCTTAAGAACTGTAGTATCATTAGAGCAAGTTATTACTTCTTGACATTCATATCCAAAAACATACATAATCGCTCCCGTAGAGGTAGAGTTAGAGCCCAGAATGGGCATAGGATTTCCGTTTCTCTGTCTTAGTATAGATGTTGTCGCCATAGTGCTCCTTATATAGTACTGTTTCTATCCCTTTCCCTTTCCTTTAGGCGGCGCTGAACCACCTTCACAGTCTAAGATAAATTGCCAAGAGTAACTAGCTTGAGCAGGTACATTCGGGTAGTCTATCTCTAAGGAAAATGAACTAAGGTAACAGCCTCCTTGTCCTAGAACCTCGTAAGATCCTAAATCTGGAAAGGTAACTGGGAAAAAACCTTCTGTAAACTTTAAGCCGTGACCTACATCTGTACCCAAGCTAGACACTATAGTAGCAGAGCCTGTAAGAAGAGACATTTGAGTAGTCACAACGTCTGCACAAGTATTAGATAAGCTCAAGCCATCTATAGGATCTCCAGAGATACTACCACTGTTGATGCTGGAAGGAATTATCCAGTACTTACTGGTCTTTCCATCGTATTTCAATATATTAGTTTGACTAGCACTAGCTTTAGTTATACATCTAGACCCTAGCCAAAGATCCGTAGTATTATTCTTAGTAGTAGATTTGTTGTCAAAAACATAAGCCCTGATGGTAACACTTCCAGAGATTGGTCCTGGAATAAACTCTGAGTTACTTCCCGTAGGAGTACTACAACTACCTCCAACTGGTTTAGCAGTAGCATTGGTGTTCCAATTTACTGAAATCAAACCCTGATCTTCTCCGCAAGGTAAGTCGGCACATCTAATACAAAAGCTAACAGTACACCTTAACCTTGTCCCACTTTCGTTGAAGGACTGGTAAATTATTTTTCTCTATAATAGATTTCAATAGTTGTATCAAATTTCTTCTATAAATACAAAAACTAACTAAATTGGTTTTACTTACATCTGTAATTCTGCCGAAAGGTTGTCCTAAGTCTTCTACAATACTGTTATTAAACTCAACAAAAAAGTTTTTCCAAGCTTGATGGCACCTTATATTGATAGAATATAGATCCTTTCTATCTTTTCTTACCTTTACAGTTCCATCCCCGTCTATAAATCCTATTAAAAGAGCTAGTCTAGACTTTACTGGCAACTGTAAATAGCCTTCTAAATTGGACGGAGGATTGTATGTCTTTGTTTCCTTTATATCGAATCTAGTACAAAGCTTCTGTACTGTTTTCACATCTCTTAATTCCAAGGAAATAGAAAGACTTTCCGGTAAAGTGTGTCCACATAATTCTCTGCTGGGAGCAATTGCATAGTAAGGCTTATTAGAACTCTTTAGATACTCTCTAAGGTTTAATACTGTCTGCTGGTCCTTAACTGAGAGTTTTAGTCTAATAGATCCTCGTTTTACTCTTATACTTCCATCTGATAAAAGCAGTCCTATGTAGTATAAAGAAATTAGACTGTTATCTAAAAGAATTTCCATACAATGTTTTCGTTGATCTTTTGCAATCCTAGGATAAGAATTAGATCTAACAGTTGCTTTTTTCCTCTTTAATCCAAGCTCAGAAGCTTTTCTTCTTATAGAAGCTAGGCTTCGACCTTCTAATAAAATTTCTAGATCTTCTAGTAGAGGAAGTTTACTATACTTTTCTGAAAGAATCCTAATTTCCTCTTTAGACCATACAGGATTAGTAACTCTTTTTAAACCTAACTTCTTACAATGCCAGCTAATAGCTGCTTTTGAAAGTCCTAGCTGCTGTGCTATAACGGACCTGGACGTGCCAGAGTCTAAAAGTTCTTCAATTTGAGAGGAGATATTACTCATAACAACATTATAGTACATTCATTTAACTCCGTAAAGAAAGTTTATTATTTTTATTATTGCTAAATAAATTCAACTACTTAACGCCATAGACAGCTTTTGCTGGGCCGCCTGCTCTGGGTCCCGAAGTATCCAGACTAGTATGATCGTGTAGTCCTGATGAACTACCACTACCTGTTCCACCTCTATTTAATATGGTATCCGATGCCTTAGCTATAGGATGCATATCTCCTATAGTATTTGTAACTCCACTGAGAAACCTGGCATTTATACTAGAAGGATCGGGTCCATAGATTTGCATAGGAGACTGTCCTCCTGTCACGTCATAGATCGCTTGAGGGCTATCAAAGGCAACGAAAGGTCTCTTATGAATGGAAGTAATAAAAGCTATAGGGCCTAAACCTTGTTGTTTCTGTCTTCTATTTATTCTCTTATTAACTAGTTTATGTAATACGTCTTCTGCTTCAACAGTAACTATGACTTCATCGGCACATCTAAACGAAGGAGTAACTGTAACTCTCTTTGCGTAACCAGAAAAAATCACAGCTGTTCCAAAGGAGATAAAAATAGCCGCTCCGCCGCTGGAATTGGCATTATTTCCTTGTAAATCGTTAGTGAAATAGGAGAACCTAGCTTTACCTACTAACTCTCCTCTAATCCTTCTAACATTAATACTAGTAATGTGAGGTGTTGAAACGGTTTGTGAGCCGAATACTATCGTTGCACTGGCAATCTTTATACTTAGTCCACTAACCATCCTACCTCTCCACCGGAAAATTCATTACTTTAACTTCGACTCTGTCTCCAGAAAAAATAGGGTCAATTTGACCGTTAATAGCTTGATAAATACCTAGGCCATCGACAGAGACACTGAACGTTCCTGACTCGTTGTCGCCGCCTATTACTACTCCAGGTTTACTAATAGTCTCAGACCTTTTAATGTACCTAGAATCTCCGCCAGCGGAACCTGACTGATAGTACTTTGGCCCAGTAGTGATGGTTGTCACTTGGTTTCCTTTGTCTGAATAATTAAACTCTATACTGTGCGCTATTTGCCCTTGAAAACTCATACCAGGATACATATAATGGCCGCCTTCCGAATAAGTATAAGTAGCAGAAGAATTGGTTTGATTCGATACTAAGGTAAATAAGTTATTTGCAAAATTCTGAGCTTGATCTCCATTCAACCAAGGAGTAGATATTTCAATAACACTCCCTTCTAAAATGTCTAGAGCTGTTTCAGGACAAAAAGAAGCAGTCTCACTGTTCTGTGGAGGAACTGGGTATATGGGTCCTCCATCTGGGGCCAAGCCAGCTCCAGCTGGTCGTTCCTTAACAACCAGTGCAGTATAGTTTACACCTTGTGCTGCTACAGAGTTAGCAATACCAAGTGCATCGTTGTTTTGGGATTTTATCTGTATAGAGGAAGTTTGTTTAGTAAAATTAACAAATAAGCCCCACAACTCTATTCCTAAATTTCCGCCGAAGCCAGCGATTAAATTCCCGTGTAATCCTCCTTCTGTGGCTACATTAAAGTTGCTGCCCATTAAACTGTTACCTTGTAAAGTATTAGCATTAAACATATCCTGAAAAGAGCCGATAAATTGATCATTAGCTCTGTATGTAATAGTAGAAGCTAAAGTGTTAGGGTTAGCAGTAGTAGAGAAAGTGCTCCCAAAACCTCCTAAGGCTTGAGCTGCAATTTGACTGGCTGAAGCTTCTCTTACAGCTATTCTGGCTTGATTAGGACTACCAGTAGGTAATAAGAACCAATTAGTACCTCTACTTAAACTATTTAGTCCGCACTCGTTTGATAGTAAAACATAATATGCGTCTTCTTCAAAAAACGGCTCTTCTGTCAAGTTTACGCCCAACTGTCCGGCCAATCCGACCAATGCTGAACCAGTTTGTATATCTAAAACGGGTCCTGAAGACATACTGATGCTGGATATATCTATTATGGATCCAGAGTCAGGTGTGTTACTAGAAATTGATACTGTAGTGTCTGAAAACCCTACATTAGGAAGTTCGAAAACATCCGGAGAGGTGGGACTAGGATTCATAGTAGACCATCTTGGGATGTTTGCAAAGGATGCTCTATACCCTACTAAATTTTCCCAGTTTTCTCTATTCACTGCTGCCTTTAAAAGATCTTGAGTTGCTTGTGATTGTTCAGACCTCTGAAACTCTACAAAAGCCTCTTTTAATAGAGTTAAACCTTTTGTACTCGGGGAAGGCATAGGACAACTGAATTGAAACTGCTTAGCAATACCTGCCCCCATTACGTCTACTGTGCCTCCGTGAGTTCTTGTTGGTAAATCTGCTCTAGCTCTGGCAACTACGTGGTCTATTCGAGGCTGTGTATTAGTAATTTGACTCGTATGAAGTAAAATTCCAACACCTCCTATAGAGCCTGCAGACTCACCTACAACTACTGGTCTAACAGTTCCTTGTCCGGTTGCATACACCTCGGTAAAATTCGCTCCATCGGATTCCGCCAAGAGCGCTAATTTTAGTACCTGTAGGGCATCCATACTTTTTACATCATATCCGTGCAAAGGTTTACCAGGAAACGGGGCGTTCTCTACCGGTATATCAAATTGCTGTAAAACAAATTGAGCTAAACTAATGTCCGTGGGGCCGTTGCCTTGGCAGAAGCCTGAACCTGCTTGAACTTCTCCAAGTGAATACGTATTAGAAAAATTAACTCCTCTAGCCATAATTAAAAATACCTTAAGTAAAAATTACCCTTCCCTCTAAACTTGCAACTTGTCCTCTTACAGCTTCTACTGCGTTTCTTACTTCCACGAGTCCCGTAGCAGCTGTATCAGCTTTGGCACTTGCTTCGTCAGCTTTTTGATTTACTTCTGCTAACGGCTGTTTAGATGCGTCTGCACTAGCTTCAACTTCTATAACTTTTTCCTTAGTTTGATTTAATTCTTGTGCAACTGTAACTAAGTTAACCTTTACTAACTCTAACTCATCTTGAAGTGCTACTGTTTGTGATTGATTCTCTACAATAAATGCATCTACTTTTGAAACTAAATCTGCAGTCTCGCCGCCAATACCTGAGGGTCGTTCTACCTTTAATTCTACATCAGCTATGCTGTCCGAGACGGCGGCGCCTATCGCTGGTGCAGCAGATTCTAAACCTTCCTTAACTGTTTGACCTATTGCATCCACATTAGAAATTTCTGTAGTCCTATTTTGTCTGGCTCCTTGTTCGTTAGAGGGCGACTTAGTTCCTTGTGCTATATCTGCTTGCTCTCTACTAGCCTGTGCAGTTTCTTTTTGGTGGTTCCTAGTCTCTTCAATCTTAGTCTGAGACTGTTGATTAGTCGCATCTTTAGTATTTAGAGACCCAGATATCGCTTCTCTTAGTGCTGATAAGATCTCAGCTCCTTGATTCAAATTCTCTGAACCTTTATCTAAATCAGATACAGAGGGCCCTCGCTCCTGGTTGGTCCTAGCTTCCAAACCTCTGCTAACTGTAAGATCAGTTGTAGGAAATAGGTCATCTAAAGAAGTCTGCTTAACTTTATCTAGACCAGGTAAGGTTGCACTCTTTAATAAGTTAGCTACAGCTATCTTATCCGTTTCAGCTGTGCGTCCTAAGGTAACATTCTTCTCTGCTGTATTTGCTTCTGCAAAGCGCTTGTCACTAGCAAAACTGCGGAAGCCTGAAGTACCCCCTGATTGAACATCACTGCGACTTATTCTATCTAAATCTTCGTTGGTTATAGTTTTTCCTTCAGCCACTAACTGACTTATAGACTTAGCTACATCAGGACTCCGTCTCTCTGGCAGTCCTTCCTCGGTGGCAGAAGTAGTCGGCGTACTTGTTGGTGTCGGGGTACTTTTTGGTGTCGGAGAAGGTGTTGCGGCCTTTTTGTCCCCAGATTCTTGTTTTGCAGCAAGCTTACTTGCCTCAGAAGATTCTGATTTTCCTCCCATCAAGCCTACTATAGAAGAAATTAAGTTAGCTATCTCTTGAAGTTTACTTGTAATGGGTTCAAACTTTTGTGCATTGGCGGCAGCAGATAGTTCTCCTCCCTCTTTCTCAGTCAGAACTTTAGCGGAAACAGCTGATTTAATTTCTGAATCTGTTAGTAAACCTTTATCAGCCTTGTCTTTAGTAATTGCTTGTTGAAACTGCTGAAAAGCACTCTCATTAGCGTCATCGGAAAGCTTGGAAGAAATGTCTGAAAAGCCAGCTTTTGAAAGTTCTCTTTTTAGAAGTGAACTTAGATTAGTCAACGGACTAAAAGTTGATTCGTTAAACTTTCCACTTCTATCGAAGAAGGAAGTTGCCTTTTTATTCTGAACACCAACTAGGGCATCTTCTATGTTTTGTAAAGGCCTGTCAAACCCTTTTCCTTGACTCTGACGCTGTATAGCTCTTACTTGAGCTATAGTACCTTCTAGTTGACTTTTTCTGGCAGAAAACTTTTCGGCTTCCGTTTGTTCTTTCTCTGCCTTTCTTGCTCTACTCTCATTGAGTCTAGAATCTTTAATTCTAGCATTAGCTTCTCTCCTACTTATAGGGTCTACCCTGTTTCTATTTTCATCAAAAACATTTCTTCTGCCTTGCTGTACCGAAGGTGATGACAACAAGTTTGCTTGTCGTCTAGTTCTCTCAAATTGATTTAACCTATCAAGACCTCTAACCTGAGATAGATTGTCTTTTTCTGCTCCTGCTGGAGCTGTAAATAAACGTGAAGATTTGGAGCCTTGAGATTTGAAAGCAGAGGATAAGGCATTATTTATATCTCCTGCTGAATTTTTAATATTCTGAAAATCCTCCTCTACGTTCCTAGAGTGCTGAGCAATCGCTTCAAACGCAGACTGTGCTCTAAATAGGTTTTCCAATTGAAGTTGAATTGGTTTTCTCTGAGCTATTTGGCCCTCGACTGTCTGTCTCCTCTTAATAAAAAGATTCTTTAACAGCGCAAATAGGGCCTCCCTCCCTCTACTTGGATCGTCTGTATCCTTACGACTAGTATCAATTAAGTTACTTAGCTTAGTCTTAATATCATCGGATCCTGTCTCGGTATCAAAGCCTCCTATCTTTCCTTCCAGCACTTCTAAAAGTTGATCTGGGTTCATAGACCTAATGTCTTCTATCTGTAAAGAATCGAAGAACTTACCAAAATTACTCATTACAGTATCTATAGCATTTAATGAATTCTGATCTTGTCCTGCTTGAAACTGCAAATTTTCTAACCCTATAGCCTCAGGTCTAAACCGTTGCTGTACTCTTTCTAAAGAGCTGAGTTGATTTTCGCCTCTACCTAGTTGAAGTTTAGCAAAGCCACCCTCAAATAGTTGATTTTCCGTTACAGAGGTTGGAGATTCATTTCTATTTTTCCGTTGTTGCGTAAATTTAGTAAAATTCTGTGATGCGGTTTCTATAGCCTTGGCAGCTGTGCCAAAAACTTCAGCAACCTTAGCTATTACAGTAAGGCTTGCAAGCTCCGTTCTCTGCTCAGAGGTAAGTTCTCCTCCTTTCTTATCGGCCTCTAGGCCCTTTCTCTTAACTTCAGCTGCATTTAGAGCTTGTTCTAGTCCTTTGTTGAAGACAGAGCCTGTTTTATCTGTACCTACAAATGCTCCGGCCTGCTGTGCTGATAAATCTAATAGAGTTGTTGCACCTGACTTGAAGTCTGGCACATCAAACCTAGAACCTGCTCCAAAACCAGTTAAAGCAACGTTCTTATCTAAATCTGCTGCTGCTACTAAGCTCTGACTAAAAGAAACTAAGGAAACTCTAGCCCCGTTGAGAGCGTCAATAAATTTAGAACCTGTTATATCTCCAGCTGACTCGACTCCTCCGTCCTTTGCTACCCCTAATAGAGTGTTCCCTATCTTAGCAACAAATTGGTCTTCCTTGGAAGGATCTTTGGATTTAATCCTAAATACAGCAGAATCTTTAATTTCAGATAAAGCCTCTGTCAGTTCTTTTCCCTGCAACTGCTGTCCTGAGGCATCTTTAAGTCTAGATAATAAAGGCAGAGCAGTTCCTCCTCTGTCTTCTAGTTGGGCCTTAGCTCCAGATATAATTTGCTCTATTGAACCTCCTACACCTTGTTCTCCTACTTTTTTGTGTAAGAAATCTGCAAATTCTTGGGTGTTAAACTCTGGCGCATTTGCTCCTCTCTCTCTTGTAAACACACTCGCTTCATTTCTAGGCGTGGGGGTGAAGTAGGAGCCTTCTTCGTATCTGGGAGCGTTAATCGACTTCAAAAACTCTTGTCTAAGGCTCTGAGCCACCTTGTCTTTAGAGAGAGAAGGATCTTGAGTAACTCTATTGTCTACTACTGCTTGTAATCCCTTTTTAAGAGAGGCTTGTCGCCTGGTGGTAGTAAAAGGATCAAATTTACTAAAGAAACTGTCTTCAGAAAGTTTAGGCGCATTACTCACAAAGTCCTTAAAACCTTCTACTCCTCCATCCCTAATAGCATTTAAAAATGGCTTTTTGATGTCTCTATTAAGCTCTTGTCGTGCTAGATCTCGAAGCTCTGGATTTAACAGTAGATCTCTTTCTTCTCTCGTTACTCCTTTGGCTCCTACCATTCCAAGAGATAGTTTGTAGAGGGCAGAGTCTTTTTCTATAATTCCTCCACGATCTTGAGCCGCTTTTTGAGCATCCTGAAATTCGGAGACTTTAGAACTAAACGCTCTATCTCCGAAAGAACTTAGACTCTTTTCAAGATTTAACTCTCTGGTATCTCCTCTAGACTGTATGGTTGCATCAGTTAATAAAGACCTAAAAGCTTTCTTATTTTCATTAGCTAAACCTCTTATAGGAACCTTACCTTTGGAAAATTGGGATCTGCCGTCTTCGTCTTTAAAGCTATCTGCTGCTATTCTATTTAATAAGTTATCTCTTCCTTTTAGTTGATCTCCAGAGGAAGCTACAAGAATGTCCCTGAATTTCTTTTGATTTTTCTCTTCTCTGGCGTCCAATGCTTTGAGTTGCTTATCCGATTCAGTTTTCGAAAGTTCCGTTTCTCCCTTATTAATTGCGTCTCTCTGTGAATCCATTTTATCTATGTCTTCTCTTATCGCATTAAGATCTGAGGTTCTTTTACCTACTCTTTCTTTTTCTGCATTCAAACCTGTTCTTTGATCTCTGTCTTCTGCAGTCTCTGTGAGCCTGCTGAGAGCAAACGCAGTAACTCCTACAATTACAGCCAAAGCTGCTAAAGGAGCTAAAACGCCTCCAACTGCGGCTGCGGTTGCTCCTAATCCTGGGA
>Ga0164313_10000356_pt1 | contig 35898 bp, 48 predicted proteins | sample GuaBasSedimGuay4_FD_113735 | JGI IMG/M metagenome (GOLD analysis project Ga0164313, IMG submission 113735) | Subseafloor sediment microbial communities from Guaymas Basin, Gulf of California, Mexico - Guay4, Core 4569-4, 0-3 cm | ecosystem: Environmental > Aquatic > Marine > Hydrothermal vents...
CTCCACGAAGAAAAAGGGGAATACACAACAATCGCAGGCGAACTGTCACCATGGCAACGCTTGCTCAAACACATACAAGAAAACAATCTCACAATAACGTCGCTCTCTTTGTGTACCAAAGAAGGGCGACGTTTTCATTTACCGAGCGCCGGAAACAACCCACGTTTCAAGGCATTTGTGGAAGCAGAAAAACCAGCATCATACAAGATGTTTCGTCAAATTGGAGTCGATATAATGAATGGAAAAGCTGGAAGCCAAGAACTCTACACAGTGATTGAGGCTTTTTATAATGAAAATTTTGGGTTGCAAATATGGGTATGTGAAAAAACAGGTCATTCTTGGAGTCTTATTTTGTGATATGAAATTTATAGATGATAAAATAATTTTTTATAAAGAAAAAATTTCATCTTTTGCTCGTCATCTTGAAATTGAAGTAGGAGATATAAAAGAACCGGGGCGTTTCCTTCCACAATTCAAAACAAAACATTGGGGAAACGAATGTAATTTTTCAATTCGTCTTCTTGATGATGATTATGATTCGGGTGTTGTAAGTGAAATTGGAGATAAAATTCAGTGGGAGCGTGCCGGACGCAAGGTACGAATGTATGAAAAAGATTCAGATGATGAAGATGGAGCTTTTGAGTTTGAGGTTGAACTTGCAGAAAAACCTATAGATAATGTTCTTCGTTTTTCTATTCAAAGTAAAGAATTTAGATTTCTTTATCAAAGACCGCTTACGCAAAAAGAGATTGATGATGGAGGCTCACAGCCAGAGAATACTATTGGATCATATGCTGTATATCATAAAACAAAAAAACACAATCTTACTGGTGGTAAACACTACAGGGCGGGAAAAGCTTTTCATATTTACCGGCCTTGGGTTGAGGATTCAGAAGGTACTAGAGTATGGTGTGACCTAAGGATAGATGATGTAAGTGAGGAATTAACAATTACTATTCCACAGGAATTTTTAGATACTGCTGTTTATCCAATTCTTGTTGACCCTACTTTTGGTTACACAAGTGTTGGTGCAATTACAAATATCTATATAGCTAATTTTATTGCAAATCGTTCTATAATGATTGGGAGAGCAGCTACGTTGTCAGAAGATGGTACGCTTGATTCTCTTCATGCCGCTATTTCTTCTGGGGCACCTGATTCTGACTATTACGTTGCATTATATAGAGAAGATAGTGCTGGGAGCGGTTCTCATGATAAGGTGGCTGGCTATGAAAAGAGTTATAATCCTGACGGAACTTTTGAAACTTTTACTGCTGGCGATGAAGAGATTGTTGCGGATGATTATGTTTTTGGAGCAGTTGGTCATGGTGACGATTCGGGTATTGGACCTCCTCCGCAATTTGCTGGAATTTTAGCTGATACGGGTGGGGCTAGTTCAAATATTTATTCTGAAACTACTAGTGAGGCGGGTAGTTATAATACGCGAAAATCAGAAGATCCATGGACGGAGACTGCCTCCACTTCAACAACTGAATATTCTCTTTATGCTACTTATACCGTTGGCGAAACCACGGCAAATGATTCTCGAGATAGTGAGATCACAGGGCAGGATAGCGCAAATTCAAATCGTGATGCGGAAATTTCAGGTGAAGCAACAGATAATGATAACAGATCGGCTGAGATATCTGGTGTAGATACCACAGAGGACGCCAGGAGTGCCGAAATAAGCGGTCAAATAGCAGATAATGATAGCAGAGATGCGGAGATCACGGGAACTCTTGGGGCTACAGATAACAGAGCTTCGGAGATGCACGGAGTCGCTACAGACAATGATTTTCGTGCGGCAGAATTGACAGGATCACAAGAGGCAAACGATGCAAGAGCTTCCGAAATAATTGGAGAGGCCCCGGCAAATGATTCACGAGATAGTGAAATTACCGGTGAGATATCAATAACAGATAATAGAGATGCAGAAATAACGGGAGTCGCTGGCGCAACTAATTCACGAGACACGGAGATATCCGGAGTCGCCACAATAAACGATGCCCGGAGCGCGGAAATCACAGGACAGTTGTCGGCAAATGATGCAAGGAGTTTTGAAATTACAGGGCAGGTTGTTATTACAGATTCAAGAGATGCGGAGATCACGGGTGAAAATGTAGACAACGACGCAAGAGGAGCAGAGGTCAACGGTGAAGCAGTAGCAGAGGATAGCAGAGATGCCGAAATTTCTGGTGAAATTATATCGAACTCAAACAGATCGTCGGAGATCACGGGAACTCTTGGGGCTACAGATAACAGAGCTTCGGAGATGCACGGAGTCGCTACAACAAACGACGTCCGGAGTTCTGAAATTACAGGAGTCGCAACAATAAACAGCTCGAGAAGCGCAGAGATTTCCGGTGAAATAAATCAAAACGATTCAAGAGATGCGGAGATCACGGGTGCAACCTTAACAGGCAATAGCAGAGGCGCAGAAATTTCTGGTGGCTTAATTGTTACCGACACCAGAGCAGTCGAGATTATTGGTGAGGCAATTATAAATGATTTTCGATCTGCTGAAATCAATGGAACTGAGCAAGCGGTTGATTCGAGGGCTTCTGAGATCACCGGAATCGAGACAGTTTTCTCATCTAGGAACTCAGAAATTACTGGTATTCTGGGAAGTTCATCATCCAGAGGGGCCGAAATCAACGGACAGAGAGTAAATCCGTACTGTCCCCTACCCTCTCCTTATACCCCGAAAACTTCCCCGTACACTAGGAAAGAGGGGATATATAGCCCGTATCCTAAACGAAACTGCAATTAAGTGGTATAATATAAACATATGGCACAAAAAGGCTACACGACAAAAGAGGATATCGAAAATTATATACTGTCAGATATCGACAGTTCTTTCGACGATCAAATTGATGAATGGATCGAGGCAGTTGAGAACATCATAGACAAAATGACAAACCGCAATTTTATCGCTGATACGGAAGCCACCGCACGTCTATTTGATGGTGATGGTTCAGAAAAATTGATTATCGATGAGGCCGTAGAGATCACCAAAGTGGAAGTTGGCAACGATGATTATGGTGCGAGCTTTTCAGAAGTATCGGCAAGCGGAGCTGGTAGATATTTTCTCGAGCCGTCAAATTTTACAGTGCGAAACTTACCTGTCTATATGGTAACTCTAAGATCGCAAGTGTTTGTCTGTGGAAAACAGAATCAACGCATCACGGCAAAATGGGGATCTTTTGTGGCCGTCCCGGAAGATATCAGCTTTGCTGCGACTGTATTTGTTGCAGGTATTTTAAATCAGAGCAGACAAGGCGGGGATGAAATCAAGAGTGAGAAGATCGGAAATTATCAGGTCACATATAACACCGACAAAGACGGGAATTCCTGGGCGGATTTTTCAAGAGCGATGGCGATTTTATCAGTAAACAAACGCATTCTGATATGAGCATAGAGAGATTTTTCACGACAACTTTCGCAGTCACTCGGATGAGTTGGTCAAATGAAAGTTCGGCCGAAGTATCCGCAGGCTCTTTTATTGGTCATATTCAACAGGCCCGGCCAGAACATGCAGAATTCGTCGGTGAAGCGTGGGGCCAGACATTCCTTGTGTGGTGCGCGCAGGATACGGACGTACAGGCCGGTGACACGATCACTATAGCGTCAGGGGACTATTCCGGCACATATTCAGTAAAGAACGTACAAAACAACGCCACAGGCTCAAATGACCATCTTGAGGTTACTATAATCAAGGACTGATATGCCAGCTTCTGCTTTAAAAATTGAGATGATAGGGAGGAAAGAACTGGAAGCGGCCATAAAACGTAATCCGCAGAAGGTATTGAAAGAAGGTAGGCTGTATATAACACGAGGCCTCGCAGTTTATAAGCAGGGAATTTTGAGGAGCCCATGGAGAGTAGGTGGGAATGGTGGGGGTGCGCCAGTATCAAATGATTCTCGTTTTCCTAGATCAAACCAAAGACAGAGATCAGGCAATTTGAGAGACTCGCATCAAACGACTATCAGAGGCCTTGTCGGGCGTATAGGACCAAACAAATCGCTCTCACCGTATGCAAATTTTGTCCATGAAGGGACTAGAAAAATGAAAAAAAGACCATGGCTTGACCATGTCAAGAAAACGAAGGATGGGAAAATCACAAAACTTTATAATCGGATGCTCAAAAATATAGTAGCCGACCTAGCAGAATAATATATGTTCGCAGCAATCAGATCAAAAATCGACGCAACCCTCGCAGCAATACCAGAAATAAAACAGTATTCATCTTCACCAAAAACGAAGATATCTAACTATCCCTATGTGTTTTATTTTCCTTCCGGATTTGAAAATTCATATGAAACAAACCAGGAAAATTTGAAGGTGTATCGCTTTCAAATGTTTGCGATAGTGGGAACAAAACAGACAACAGAAGCCTCGGCGTCCGATGTTTTGGCTGGGGTAGTGGATGCAATCATTACAAAATTTGATGAAGATTGGAATCAAGGACTTATCGATAATCATAGAGTCTGGATGACAATGGACTCTGGGGACTCATGGGAAATGTCAGAAGAGCAGGACGGGCTTGAGATATACGCTCCATTGTCGCTAGAATTCCGCTTGTTGACAGACGTATAAAAATGCTATAATACATATATCAATTTTAAAGAAAAATCCATATGGAAATAATAGGAAGACAAATAGAGTTCGGTGTCGCTACAGAAGCAGTCCGAAGTGTCGCGGAAAGTTCCGCAGACAAATGGATGCGTAAAGTGACCGCAAATATTGTCGAGCGTGCAGAACATGCACTTGACGATACCACAAGAGGCCGCCTCGAGGATGGGGAAGGTCGAAGAGTAGTACAGAAATTTGTAGAAGGGGATCTCGAGGGAGTGCTACATGCCGACGTACTCGGGTGGTTTCTCTCAAATGTTTACGGGGTAGTTGTATCTTCAAATGTCGTTGGATCCGTTTATTCGCATGTGTTCACACTCGGTCAGAATATCCAGCATCCGAGTCTCACACTTTTTGCAAAAGACGGATCTGTTCAACAGCTCACTTTCGCAAATTCAATGATAAGCACGCTTGAAATGAGCGTCGCAATCGATGAGCTTGTGCGTTTTACAGTTTCGTTTATCGGAGGAGTTGCAGCAGATGATACAGATACACCGTCCTATGATACGGAGTACGACTTTATTGCTCGAGATGTAGAGGTGAAAATTGCAGATTCAGAAGGAGGATTAGCTGGTGCGACCGCTACGAAAGCAAAAGATTTATCTATTACATGGGATCAAGGACTTATCAGAGATCATGTAGTGGGATCGTATGACCCGGATGATATCTACAATGCAAAATTGATGATCGAAGGAGAGCTAACTCTCAATTTTGCGGACGAGGCTCTAAAAGATTTGTATCTTAGTGATGATGCAAAATATATGAGCATCACAATACAAGGTGCAGCAGATATCGGAAGCGGTAACAATCCTACTATCACAATTCTTTTGAACAAAGTGCAGTTCATGGATTGGAATAGAGAAGGCGCCGCAAATGAACTCTCCACAGAGACCGTCACATTCCAAGCATTCTACAACCCAGCAGACACACAGCAGTCACAAGTGACTCTCCAAAACTTGACAAGTTCATACGTGAACGTGCCAAGCAGCTAAAAAAAACACGGGCCGGCACAATGTCGGCCCGTGAAATGTTGTTCTATGCGTACTTTTTTTCAAAGTCCTCTTGCTTTACCCCAGCCCATCGGATAATATCCACTATCGCAATGACAGAGGGTATCCCAGTCCAGAAAAAAACGCAAAGAAGCACTCCGATGCCTATCTGTCCAACATAAAAACGCTGGACACCAAAGGCCCCTAGAAAGAGTGCAAGCAACATAGCGACAGTCTTGTTTCTCATATGTACGTATTAAGAATTAAATCATACAATCATACTATAACATAATATAGAAAATATGTCAAGACCAGTACGAACAATCAAACTTGCAGAGTGCGAAGTAGATATCGTCACAGAGCTCACGTGGGGAGAAAAAGAGAGATGTCAAAATGTACTTTTGAGTGGTGCAAAAGTGGACTCAAAAGGTCTGAAAGATTTTGACGCCAGTTCTCTGTATGAAGCAAAACTTTTTCTCATGGAAATTGGAATTATTGAGATACGAAAAGGTGAAGTCAAAAGCAAATTTAAAAAAGAATGGGTCGAAAATTTATCGGCAAGTGATGGTGATTTACTCTACGATGAACTCGATAAGCTCAATAAAAAAAAAGAAGCTTAGAGGATGAACATCTAAAATGGCAAATTCAAGGCAAAAAAGATCCCGGTGTGGATGTAGTAATGGAGTCGCTAAGCGAAAGATATGGGTGGACACCAGATCAAATACGATCTATGCGGTGGGAGGACGTCGATAATTACCTTGAAATAATCAGGATGAAAAATAGACTTGAAAATGCAAGGGCAAAAAAATCAAAAATGAAAAAATAGCATATGCCAGATAGTCGAGAATTACAATTATTACTAACACTCAAAGACAAGGCCAGCAAACAGCTCGCTGGTGTTTCTAAAAAATTTGAGCAAAATGCAAAGAAAATCGGCAAAGCGATGACTGTCGCAGGTGTGGCAATCACCGCTCTCGGTGTGACGAGCATCAAGGCTTTTCAGGCACAAGAACGAGCTGAAACCCGTTTGACTCAAATTGCAAAAGAAGTCACGGGCGCAACGGATGAACAGATCAAATCCATGAAAGATCTTTCGGCCGAATATCAAAAACTTGGAGTTGTCGGCGATGAGGTTCTTATTTCCGGACAATCTCAACTTGCATCATTTTCATTGACGTCAGATGAAATTGGCGTATTGACCGGAAGCATGGCCGATTTATTGGTCGCGAATAAAGGTGTCAATGCAACACAAGAAGACGCTATCACTTCGGCAAACGCCCTCGGCAAAGCCGTAGCAACTGGACTTCTCGGACCTCTCCAGCTTTCAGGTGTTTTATTGACAGATCAACAAAAAGCATTATTTGAAGTTGCAGACCAAACAGAGAGGGTAGCTATTTTGAATGATGTGCTACAACAAAATTATGGGGGTTTGAATGAAGCCATGCGACAAACGTCGGAGGGTGGAGTACAGGCACTGAAAAATAGTTTTGGTGATCTTCAAGAACAGATCGGAGCTCAGCTCGTGCCGATGCTTCAAAAAATTGTTGATAAACTCAAACCTATTATCGACAATGTTATGGCTTGGATCAAAGAAAACCCGGAACTAACACAAAAGATCGTCATGGTTGTTGCCGCACTTGGTGCATTTCTACTCATCATGGGACCAATACTTATGGCAATCACTGGGCTCATTGCGGTTTTCGTATTCCTCTTCTCGCCAATAGGGTTAATTATAATCGCGATCGGCTTGCTCATAGCAGTTGGCGTATTCTTCGCTCTCAAATGGACGGAAATCAAAGAGGATTTGTTAGTGATATGGAATGAACTTGCAAAAGTCGGAGGACAAATAGCAACAAAATTGAAAGAAGCTTGGGCGAGTTTTACGGGTGCAATTAAATCGGCAATCGTCGGTGCTTTCGAGTCTGTAAAAAGTGTTATAAAGTCCGGGATAAATTGGATTATAAACAAACTCAATAAATTTGTCCGGGCGGCGAATGCAATTACTTCAAAGATGAATATTGTACCAGGTGTCAATATTCCAAATATTCCGGAAATACCACATCTCGCGAAAGGTGGAATTGTGACACAGCCTACCACGGCGCTCATCGGAGAGGCCGGATCCGAGGCTATCATACCGCTCGACAAAGCAGGCGGATTTGGCACTACAATCAGTATCACTGTCAATGGAGATGTAACAGGTATGGAACTCGTCGGAAAAGTAAAACAAGCAATTATGATGGAGCTTGGGCAAAATACACGCTTTGCCACAGGATAATTTTTTCTATGATAACAGTCGAGATCAACAGCGTCGACGTTACCGATCAAATAGAACAGAGGACTTTGCAGGTCACACAGAATCTCACATATCAGGTTGACACTGCGTTTTTCAACGTCAGAAAGGGAGGATCAAAAACGCTCGTCCCTTCTTACGGAGATGAGATCGAAATATACGACGGCTCTGAAAAAATACTTGGCGGTACTATTCTATCCGTCAACATAACACCTATCGCAGGCGCAGAGGGTGAATTTTTTGTTGTGAATTGTGTTGATCGTACATATGAAATGGACAAACTCATGGCGGCCAAGACTTATGAAGACGAAACCATCGAGGATATCATTGCAGATCTTGTCACTACATATGCGTCAGCTTTCACGACCGTAAACGTAAACTCAACCCTTCTCATTGAAAAAATTGTCTTCAATCAAGTGCCTCTATCGGTATGTATAAAGAGACTCGCCGATACTGTTGGCTATGATTGGTATGTCGATTCAGACAGAGATATACATTTCTTTTCAAAAGATGCAAATTCCGCGCCGTTTGGTATCACTGATACGAACGGAAATTATGTATATAATTCACTCAATCGAGTTGTAGACGGTAGCCAGGTGGTCAATACGGTCAAAGTCAGAGGTGGCGAATACAATGGAAATACTTATAGCGATCAAATAACCGTATCCGGAAATAATACCAAATCTTTCAAATTGCCATACCGTTTCGCAAATCTCACAGTCACACTGGACACCGGAGGCGGACCAGTCGCACAAACAGTCGGGCTCGATTTCATTGATGACTTCACGAGCAAAGATGTACTCCACAATTTTCAGGACAGGATGATACGATTTGAAACCGCACTCTCTAGTGGTGATATTATTGCGTTCACAGGAAACCCAAAAGTCAGAGTGTTCACTATTGCCGAAGATCCTATATCCAAAGAAGCATACGGGGTAATAGAAAAATTGATACGAGACGGCACAATAGAGAGTAATGCTATTGCTCGAAGACGCGCAAGCGCCGAATTGTTCATCTATTCGGAGCCTATTATCGACGCAAAATTTACTACCTACACAACAGGGTTGCGTACTGGTATGATTATGACAGCACAAAGTGATATACAAGGCTTTGAAGAGGAATTGATGATAAAATCTCTCACTTTCAAAATGCGCGATCACGACAATTTTCAATATGAAGTGAGTCTCGTGTCTACACGACGTTATGATTTCATTACTCTTTTACAGCAACTTATTGAGCCGGACGCACAGCCTTCGGATGAAAATGAGACTAGCGAACAAATATATGCGGATACACAAGTCGTCACAGTACAAGAAGAATATGAAGTCGTTGCGCCTTTTGAGGATGAGGAGGATATCACAGTATCAGAAAATTATATACTAAATCCTCTCGGTGCAGGCGTGGACGCTCTTTATACCTTGTCACCATACACACCGTCCGGTCAACTAGACACAAGAAGACCGGGACGTCTAGGGATTTCCTTTAGAGTCTATTGATATGCTATAATGTATATATATGAATGTTTACAAAAACAAAGAAAACATCGGAGTCATTGGCGAGTACACATGTTTTTCGCTTGCGCCATGGATAAAAAAAGGCGACAAGGTTCTCGATGATTTGCGCCGAGCCGCGCGCACAAACAACAAAAGAATAATTGACGCACTCAAAGCGACTGGTATTATTCTTGAAATAAAAGAAGCAAAAAATCTCATCCCTACCACGGGGCGCAATGTACTCGCAAGGTTGCTCACAGGGGATCCCACATATTCCGGAGAGGTCGACTGGGGAGCTCTCGGAAGTGGGACGACACCTTTCACGAACGCATCCACACAGCTCAACACAGAGGTATTTAGAAGCCAGGCAGATTCGCAAGCATTCGATGATAATATTGCATATATTGACTGGTTCATTGCAGCCGGAGATGTCGCAGATCAGACATTTGAAGAATTCGGAGCTTTCATTGATGGTTCGGGAGCAGCAGACAGCGGGCAGGCTTGGTCATTGCTTATCACCGGGGGATGGGTGAAGAGTGGAGCCGTGTTCATAAGTGGAAAATATACTTTTATATAAAATTATGAGTGATACAGCTAGACCAAAATCAGGAGGGGATCTTGTAGACGAGGACGAAGTCAATGCAGACTTTCCTATTGTTTTGGATGCAGGGGCCACAATAAACGGTGCGACATTACCCGTACCTGTTTATGTGTTGGTAGCGGACGGCGAATTATATCCTTGCGATGCAAACGATACCGCAAAATTAGATTTCATTGGATTCGTAGTAAATAATACAACAGACGGAAACCCGGCCACGCTTCAAAAAGATGGTGTTGTAGATGGTTTTTCCGGTCTCACGATTGGCGCAATGTATTATGTGCAAGATGCCATCGGCACAATAGGATCTACACCCGGCACATTTTCCATACCAGTCGGCCGTGCCGTTTCTGCAACTCAAATTGCTATACAAAAAGAGGAGTTCGGTGTCTATATAGGCTCGGAAGCAATAAGCACAAACGAAGGATCACCGACAGATAATTTGACAATCCCAGCCGGCGCTAGAATGGCAATTATTTCCGTTTCACATAATGATGGTGTATCTGGTGCGCGAAACTCTCCACAAATGATAGTAATGCGAAACGGAATTACGGACACCGGTGCAATAACACCATCATATCAACCCCAAAACGATGACTATACACATCGGGCGCAATGGAACGCAACCCTTGATGTAACACAAGGCGGGACCGACGCAACCCACACGATGGCAGGCACAGCTTATTTTTATAGATAAATATGTTGGAGGAAAAAACACCAAAACAAAGAAGTGAGGATCATGATCTGCTTATAAAATTGGATACACGATTTGGGATATTTGAAAAAACGATGGCAGAAATGACAGCGACGTTGCACGCAAAATTTGAAAAAGTATTTTCGCTTATCGAAAAAAAAGCAGACAAAGAGGACGTGCGGGAAATCAAAAAAGAGATAAAATATATTGATACCAGGGTCAAATCTGTCGAAGATAAGCAGGAAACACAAGAGGCCAAAAAACAAACATTGATCGATATAGGAAACATGGGAGTGAAAGGATGGGGTATTTTAATCGGAGGAGTGAGCTTTTGCATAATGATCATTGAGTGGATTAAAAATTAAACAAAACATATGTCAGTATACGACCCAAACGATCTAGAAGAAAATGAAAAAAATCTTGATTCTCAAACACCCTCGTCAGGCAGGATGATAAGAGAAGATTTCACTATTGCAAATGAAGGCGACACAATAGAGGGACCAGTAGGGAAAAAACATGTTAGATCTTCTATTCAAGCAGGCGACTCGCCGAGTATTGATGCCTTCGGACGCTGGCGTGTTTCAAATCCACAGACTCTTTTTGACAGCAAAAATATTTTCAATGATGAAGGGATATCGGATAGTTTAGAAAATGAGCCACTATTTTATGATAATCAAGAAGTATCCGGAGGTGGCACGAGCACACTTTATAATGCAAATGAAGCATCACAATCAATCTCTGTTTCTTTGAACACCGCTGGTAGACGGGTACGTCAAACAAAAATGCGTTTCAATTATCAACCTGGAAAAAGTCAATTGGTTTTTTTGACGTATAATCTCGAGAGATTGGATGAGAATATCACAAAAAGAGAAGGAATTTTTGATGATGAAAATGGTCTTTTCATGGAAGCAGTAGGCGAAGCGGTCGGCTTTGTTCGGAGATCTTTTGTTACCGGCTCCGCCGTGGATGATCGAATTGAACAAGAGGACTGGAATATCGATCAAATGGATGGCAACGGAGTGTCCGGAGTTACTCTTGACTGGACCAAAACACAAATTTTGATTATAGATTTTGAATGGCTTGGTGTAGGTCGTGTCAGAATGGGATTTGTTGTGGACGGGAAAATCTATTATGCACATGAATTTTTGAATGCAAATAATCTCGATGTCGTGTACATGTCGACACCAAATTTACCACTGCGATCTGAAATTTCAAATGACGGAAGTGGTGCAGCATCCATATTGACACAGATTTGTTCTACAGTAATATCCGAGGGAGGATCGCAAGACCTTGGTATGATAAGATATGCGTCCACGGAAGGCACTCATCTTGTCGCGACAACAGAAAACACACTGTATGCGTTGATGGGCATAAGATTGAAATCCAATTATATCGGGGCGACAATAAAACTACTCAACACCGCCATACAAATACAAACGGCCACAGATAAAATCGAGTGGGTACTAAAATTCAATCCGACAGTCGCCAGCACTTTTGCATATTCAGGACTTTCAAATTCTGCAATAGAGGTCGCAAAAGGTGTCACAGCGAATACGGTCACGGGTGGTATAGACATTACAGGAGGCTTTTTAGAAACTGGAAATCCGGCGACAGGAGCCGCAAAGTCTTTGGAAAAAGATTTGAAAAATGCTCTTTTACTCGGTTCTTTAATTGATGGAACTGTCGACGAATTGGTTTTATGTGTACGTCCTATTGCAGGATCGACAAGCGTGTCAGTTGAAGGCTCTATGTCTTGGAATGAATTAGTATAATAAAAATCTATATGGAAAAAACAACGGAAGAAAATTTATATGGACTAGGTTGCGAGCTCGTAGAGGATGATGAGCGGAACTTTGGATATCACAATATTGCAGTAGGCGGTGTTATTGATTTGCCGGACGAGTTTGAAGTTGAAACGCCACACACTTATCAAGGTTCGATCGACAGTTGCGTCGGCCAAGCTGTAGCAGGTGCAAAAAGCACACAAGAAAATGATCCAAAATCACCACGCTTTCTCTGGTCGCTTTGCAAAAGAGCACAAAAGTATAAAGGTTGGGGCACGAATGTACCACTTGCTTTGAAGATGTTGCAAAAAATAGGTGTACCGAAATTGTCTACAATATCAGAAGATCCTAAACTACCGCGTGAAACATACATGCGTGTAAGTGATAATTCTGCGCAGTCTGTATATGATGAAGCCGCAGAAGCGAAGTCAGATAGTTATTGGTACGTATATAGCAAGAATTTGCAGCTTGTAAAACAAGCGCTCTTCACAGAGAAAATTCCGCTCGTAACAACAATGATGTGGTACAAAGAATATAATCAACCTATTGACGGATTTTTACCACGGCCAAAAAATGAAGCAGCAGGACATGGCTTTCGTTTTGTAGGGTGGAAGAAAATAGGGGATCGCTATAGATGGAAATTCAAAAATTCTTTCCGCGAAGAATGGGGAGTCGAAAAAGGATGTTTCTATATTTGGGAAGATGAGTTGAATTCGATTTATAATATCGGCACGTTCTTTATTACGGTTGATATTCCAAAAGAAGAGGCGAGCATCATGGACAAATATGCTGGTGAATTGATAAAGAATGCAGACGATGCGAAAGTGTTTTTTGTGCAAGGTCGTGATATTGTCTGGATCCAGAGCGAGGATACTTTCAACTTTGGGAAAAATAAAATGTGGGGAGATTGGAATGACATTTTGACTGTACCGGAAGAACTCAAAGAAACAAAAAAACTATCTCTTAATTCAGCATCATAAATTTATGGAATATCTCATCGGTGTCGTCGTCGCGCTTATTGTGCAGGTGGCAAAAAAAATATCAAATACTACGACGTTTGGTACATATGTCTTTCTGCTTGCAATGTCGCTCGTGGGAGCTGGGATATATTATATGCTTTCTGTATCCGCATATTGGGAAGCAACGTTGCAAATCGCAGCAATCGCAGCAGGTTTTCATAACTTGGTGATCCGAAGATTTGAAGAAACAAAATAAAAAAAACCCCCTTTTTATTTGGTCAAATGAGGTACTTCATGGGTACTCCTATTGTCCGGATAAGAGGGGTTTTTTATTACAAAGTTATCCACAGCAGGTGGGTTGACAAATACTTATTTGCATGATATAATACAATCATACAAATAAGCAATCAACATATGGACAACGAAATCAAATGTACCTCTTGCGAAAAGATGTACGAAGCGGACACAATAATCATTGTCGCGACAGAGCCGTTTTGCATCGGTTGCGCAGAAAGGGAATAAATTATCACCACCGGCGCCCGCAGAAGTAGAGTCTCAAAAAAATAAACATAAAAAGACCTGTCATATGAAAAATTATAAACAAGGATCCTATATACATTTGAAAATCACACTTCAAGATATCGCTTTCATTGTTATGGTATTTGTGGCCATAATCGCAGTAATCATCGGTTGGATCAGTACCGAGGTTGTAAAAGCAGAAGAAACACCCTATGAGATCCAAATTGATAGTACCGAGAAGCAGGACAGGGTCATCGAAGAGGAGAAAAAAGACAGCAAGATGGTACTAGCGAATACAGGGATGGTCGCCTCTATATCAGACAATACAGTGGCGTCGCAAAATATAAGAGAAGTGACTGCCTATAACGTCGGAGACGTTGCGCAGACAGATGACACGCCGTGCATCGGTGCATGGGGTGACGATCTTTGTGAGATGCTTGACTGGGGTATAAAGGTGTGTGCATCAAACTCATTTGCCAAAGGTACACATTTGAATATCAAGCATTACGGAGAGTGCATCGTATTGGACCGGATGAACTCACGATATACGAATCGGATCGATATTGCGATGAAGCTCACAGAAAAAGAGCGCGCCATAAAATTTGGTCTTCAAAAACTTGAGGTGACAGAATTAAAATAATTCACAAGGTATACTTTTTGATAATAGCTCTTTACAATTTGATTTTTCAACGTGGGGGTGGCGGAATAGGTAGACGCTATAAATGGTTATCCGTAAATACGGAGCTATGCAGGGTGACAATCTCAGGTAAGATACAGAACTATAGATAACTGTATTCTATGAGCAAATCCCTGCCCCTCACGCTGAGAGATCAACAATTATCTTTTTCCAGTCAATCAGAAATGATTGATTGGTGCAATCACAGTCAACCTTCGGGTTGGCTGGAAGGAGATAACATGAAAATAGTCAAGATCATTTATTTCTTGTTCGCCGCTCTTTTCAATATTCTAGTCAAGGGGGAGAGAAATGTATAGTGTATTACCACAAAGGCTCGTTCTGACAGTCAAGCAGATCAGGGTGGGTGCGCCCATCCACTGCAAGCGCTGTAAGAGCAAAGATGAGAAGGGGGTCATCTCTCTCATCCTTCGGGACAACGCCGGCTACAAATGCCAGTGCCAGTGTGGGAACATGATGTATGTTTCCGCCGGAGGACGGATCACTTGAACGCATGGCTAGCGTCCAGTTTTTTCTAGGGATTTTTGCTGGCAGATAAAAAATCCCTTCTCAATTAGTCAATTAAACTCATTCTTATAAGAAATAATTATAGAAATATATGAGTCTAGATTTTAGCCTTGAATATGAGTGTGATGGAAATAAAATTGAAGTATTTGATAGAAATATTACACATAATTTAGGAAAAATGGCTGCACAAGCTGGTATTTATTTTGCTTTATGGAGACCAAAAGAAAAAGGTTGGGAGAAAGGAAAAGATATTATCGAAACACTTGAAAAAGGGTTAAAAAAACTTAAAGCAAAACCTGTCTTTTATAAAAAATTTAATGCTGAAAATGGATGGGGTATGTACAAGTATTTTGTTCCTTTTGTCGAAGAGTGTTTAAATGCTTGTAAAGAATATCCCAATGCAAAAATAATTGTTTCACGTTAAAAGGAGCCCAACGATGAAAGTAACAGTCAAGACTAAGGAGCCAGAGGTCGTTATTTGCCCTCTGTGTCGTCGGCTAACTGGGTGGAATAAGAAAATGCTCGTGTTCAAACTGATCACAAAGGAGTGTGCAGAAGGCGAATGTGAACCCATCAACCTGAGCATGGAACTGTGAGGAGGTATGTATCTCTCGGTCTGCTCGTGCCGAGTTACCAATGCGAGCCTTCCTTACCAATAAATTTATGAAATATTTATCATTATTCTCTGGCATTGGAGGTTTCGAGCTAGGAATTGGAGGCAAAGCAGAATGTATCGGATATTCTGAGATAGATAAATATGCAATCCAAATATATGAAAAACACTTCCCAACTCACACTGCCTTTGGAGACATCACAAAAATCGAGGCAGCGACACTACCGAATTTTGATCTCTTGGTGGGTGGGTTCCCGTGTCAATCCTTCTCTATTGCTGGGAAACGAGGAGGGTTTTCTGATACGCGTGGTACGCTCTTCTTTGAAATCGCTCGGATTGCTCGGGAAAAACAACCACGCTTTTTACTCCTTGAAAATGTCAAAGGGCTTTTATCTCACGACAAAGGACGTACGTTCTACACCATCATCTCCACGCTTGATGAATTGGGGTATGACTGTCAATGGCAAGTGCTTAACAGCAAGAATTTCGGCGTCCCACAAAACAGAGAGCGAGTGTTCATTATCGGACATCTTAGAGGAACGCGTAGACCCCAAGTATTTCCTTTCGGAGAAGATGACAAAATATATCCTATCAACAGTAAAGGGACAAAATCAAAAACCAAACATACTTTTTCAACTATAGCGACCAACACAAAAAGAAAAGAGAGTAATTATATTAGGCAACCACTTCGATTCCTCACAAGAAACCAAAAGAATATAGAGGGTGATTATTCCTTCACAGTGGATGCGAGCCAAACGAGCGGGATAAGAAAAGGTGATAAAATTCGCAGACTAACTCCCACAGAGTGCGAGCGATTACAAAGCTTCCCGGACGACTGGACCGAGGGCGTGAGCGACACACAGCGCTACAAATGCCTGGGAAATGCTGTGACGGTGAACGTGGTGCAGGCGATTATAGAAAAATTATTGTAATCATTATGAGTTTTTGCACTAAGAGATCCTACAAAAAGAAAAAAGACGCGGTGACAATGCTGAATTATGCGCGCAAAACAAGATACCGGAGGAAGAAAATACCGATACGGATATATAGATGTGAGAAGTGTGACGCATGGCACTTGACCAGTCAAGAATCTCACAAAGACGAAAAATGGCCCTGGAAATAAAGGGGCTTTTTTTATCCATAGATTGATATAGTTATCCACATATTGCACGATTGTACTATTGCATAGTGTGTAAAGATTGTGTATACTTTGTGCAGAAAGGTCGGATACTTTACTTATATAATAAATTGAATATGACAAAAAATATAGTCATAAAAACCGAAGGAGATTTGAAACTTGTACTACACAATGAGTACATGAAACAGATCAAAAACTTTTTCGGTGACGACAAAAAAGCAATGAAATTTTTGTCTTGCGTAATTGGCGCGGTACAGAAGACGCCGAAACTTCTTGAGTGTGATGGTAAAAGTCTCGTGAACTCTTTTATGAAGATGGCACAGCTCGGACTTATGCCGAGTGATGTGAGCGGCGAGGCGTATGTATTACCCTACAAAAACAAAGGGGTGCAGGAGGCACAATTTCAACTCGGATACCAGGGTCTTATTACTCTATTCTATAGGGCAGGAGGCCAGCGCTTGCGTGCGGAGATCATCCGCAAAAATGATACATTCTCTTATGAGAATGGAGAGATCAAACACACCGTCGACATCTTCAAAACAAAGAAGCAGAGAGGTGAAGCGGTGGGCGCGTATGCCATTGCTACTCTTGCGAGCGGTCACGAAATTGCTCACGCAATGAATGCAGAAGATATCCTCGACTTTGGGAAAAAATTCTCAAAATCATTCGGATCAAAATATACACCATGGGCAGAAGACAATGACCCGGAATTGTGGATGTGGAAAAAGACGGTGATGAAGCAGCTCGGGAAACTGTTGCCAAAAAATGAGACGATCAACCGTGCCATTGCAGAAGATAACGAAGAGAGCCGAATGAGTGATCGAATAAAAAAAGCAAGCGAAGAGTCCGAAGGTTTGAAAATCAGCGACATTGTCAAAGATCAAGACGAGCCGGAGTCGCAGGAAGGCTTGATCGAGGATGATGCGGAAGAACCGCCAGAGGCGGAGTGTAATGGTTGTGCTGGTCCGATATCAGAAGAGGAGAAAAAATACTCACTTGATAAATTCGGGAAATCTCTTTGCAGAGGTTGCCAGGAAGGCCAATAATATATGACTAAGAAACTAAACAAAGTCCCGAAGGTCAAGAAGGGTGTAATGAGATATCGGTCTAATAATTTTCCGGTGAAATATTACTCGTATTCATCGCTAAACCTCTTCGCAACTAACCCCTTGATGTTCAAAATTAGATATGTCAACCTTGACCGTATAGATTCCACGAGAAGCATATCTGGTGTAATAGGTACCGCCTTTCACAAAGCAATGGAGGTGTACTTCGGTGGAAACCCGGACATGAAACCGAAGGATGAGGAGGATGCGATCAAACTCGGGCTTGAGACCGGCATGGATTTTCTGAATAAATATCAAGAGGGCTGGATCGAATATTCAAAGACAGTTCCGGCAAAACAAAAAGCGCTCGAATTATTGAGCTTCATGTACACCTCATACGTGAAGGAGAAGCCACACAAGAAGGATGAAGAGCTTTTAGGTAGTGAACTTGAGATAAGTGTACCCATAGACATAGAATGGCGCGGAAAAACGCTCGTATTGCCGATCCCGCTCAAGGGGTTCATGGACAAAGTGATTCGTGTTGATGGGAAACTCAAGATTGTTGATTATAAGACGTGTCGATCTTTCTCGAACCCGGACAAAATTGATGGCAGGAAAATGCTGCAGGCGATTCAATATTATTTTCTTGTGTACGCATATTTCGGAGAGGAGCCATACTCAATGATCTATGAAGAGGTGAAGAGCTCAAAAAATAGAGACGGAAGCAAACAGGTGAAGGAATACGAGATCGTATTTGCGGAAAATGATTTGTATTTTGATTTTTATTTGCGCTTATATGATGATGTAACGCGTGCACTAGCAGGCGAACAAGTCTATGTACCGAACCTTGATACCTTTTTCGATAATGAGGTCGGTATCATATCGTATATTCACCGCCTGGACATGTCAGAAGAGCAGGCGCAGATGATGAAAAAACACAAGGTCGATAATCTCACAGATCTACTCAAGCAAAAGATACAGACAGCCGGAAACATGCGACAGCTTATGAAGACGGTGGAAACAAAATTTGTATCTGCGAAAAATCTAAACTATAGTCGTATGAAAAACGAAGAAAAAATCACAACCAAAATGATGGAGCATGGTATGATGATCCAGTTCCATGACAAGATAGAGGGCGCGACTGTTGACTTGTACCGCTACACGCCATCTATAGGGTTGAAAATGAGCCAGCTCAAAAACTATGCTGCAGACATAGAGCAGGTACTCGGAAAAACGGGCATCCGAATATTGGCGCCGATACCAAACTCGACAATGATCGGGCTTGAAGTACCAAAGGACGAGCGATATTTCCCGGCGCTTCCGGAAGCAAGCGGGGATTTCAATATAGCGATAGGTCAAACAATTCTCGGAGAAACGAAGCGCTTTGACTTGAGAGACGCTCCGCATTTGTTAGTCGCCGGCGCAACCGGAAGCGGTAAAAGTGTATTCTTGAACAGTATGATTGAGCAACTTGCATGTATTGATAATATTGATCTGCATTTGTTCGATCCGAAGATGGTCGAGCTCGTACAGTACGAAGACAAGGCAATGCAATATTTCAGCGATCATGTTGAGATCAACGAAGCCCTCGAATACTTGGTCCTCGAGATGGAGGAGCGATACGAAAAAATGAAGAAAATAAAAGCCCGTAATATTGAGCAGGCCGGCAATATGAATTATAAGTTTGTGGTGATCGATGAGTTCGGAGATCTCACAGTCAACAATGACAGGGTACAGCGTAACGTATTGCTACTAGCACAGAAGGCTCGAGCCGCCGGTATCCATATGATTATCGCCACACAGAGGCCGTCTGTCGATGTGATAAGCGGTACGATCAAAGCGAACTTTCCTACAAAGGCAGTTTTCAGAGTAGCAAAAGAGGTGGACTCTCGCGTCGTTCTTGATATGGCCGGAGCAGAGAAGCTCGCCGGGAAAGGTGATATGTTATTCTCAAGCGAAGCGGGCATCGAGCGCCTGCAAGGCTTTAATATTTAGTCTTATGGAAAAAGTACCAAAACAAATTATAAAACTTGAAATGTTGGTCGCGGACATTATGGATATAGATATTCCGGGGATGAGGTCTCCCAATAGAGAAAAATTGTGTTCAGTCGCACGATCTATTGTTTGGTTCGTTGCACACAAAGAGCTAGGATATACATCTACATTTCTCGGAAGGCTTTACAACAGACACCATTCTACAATTTTGGCAGGAGTCAAAAAAATAGAAAAAATTCAAAAATTGGAGAATGCGCAAACATTGTTAAAAAACATGAAGAAGGAAAATAAGGATATTTTCGAGCTTATTTTTCCTCTCTAGCTTGTGGATAAGTATGTGGATAACTTGGGGGTAAAATTTTAACGCCATTTATTATCCCCATTTCATCCCCTGTTTATCTACAGCCATTGTGGATAATTTCGGGGATTTGGGGATAACAAAAAAACAAATTGTCTCAAGTAAAACATCTCTCCGTACACAATGTTTACACATGTTATGTACTCTATCCACAGGCTCTACTACTACTACTATTTATATAAATAAATATAGTAATAATAGTAGAGCCTGTGGATAAGTCATCAAATTTATATGAAAAAAGAAATATTACACTTCACCATTCAAGGAGAGCTCACGGAACTAAACACATACACCAAAAAAAATAGGAGTAGCAAATTTGCCGGGAGTAAAATCAAAAAAGAGGAGACCGACAGGGTCGCGCTCGAGGCGAAAGCAGCAAGGATCAAGCCGGTGGTGAATTATCCGGTATTTATTCAGTACCGCTGGTATTCAAAAGACCGAAGAAAAGATATAGACAATGTGGCGTTTGCAAAGAAGTTTATAAACGACGGCCTTGTAGTTGCGGGTGTGCTCAAAGATGATTCGAGGAAATGTGTGCGTGGATTTTCAGATTATTTTTTTATCGACAAAAAGAATCCACGAGTGGAGGTCTATATAATTTTTGAGGATATGTAGAGTTATCCACGGCACACTATTGCGTAATCATACAAACCATGATAACATGGCAATATATGAAAAATGAAAAAACAAAGCAGAAATATCGTAGATCTTATTCTATTGATGTGAAGTCTGCTCACAAACTAGCAAGAGCATCGTTTGAGATGACCGAAAGGCTTGTGAGTAAGACTGTAACACGTCAAGATATTCTCGATGCTCAAATTGAGATTATGGTCACAGACAGAAAATACTTTGAAAAAGTATTTGCCTACATCAAGAAAAATAAAAAATAGGTATGTCAGATTCAAAAACAGTCGCAACAAAAAACCTTTTTGATTTTGCTGATATTTTAGAACGGCTCGGTATACCTTTTTTTCTTGAAGGTGGCACACTTCTCGGTGCATATCGCGATGGTGATTTTTGTCTCGGTGATGAAAATGATATTGATCTTGGATCGTATGCAAAATATCAAGATAGGATCCCCGAAATAATCGAAGCAGCGAAAAAAGAAGGATTCAAACTGTATCACCACTGGACAGGAGATCCACGGGCGCCGGGCAAAGCACAAGAGATCGCCATTGTCCGTGGTACTTGTTTGATTCCAGAGTTATCAGTAGAAAAACAGATGAAAATAGACTTGTTTTTTTATGAGGAAAAAGAGGATAAAGCATGGACTTGCGTATACAAAAAAAACAGATGCACACCGCGCGTCGTACCATTGGCAAGTATCAGAGACCTCGGAATTATTGCTTTCAAAGGACGCCCATTCAATAGACCCGGCAACATAGAAGCCTACCTCGAGCACACATACGGCGACTGGAAGACTCCAATACACAGGAGAGATTATAGCTGTTATAATCCGGATCAACTCAAAGCATTACAACCTGATTTTAAATTTTATGAAAAAGGAGACTCTGATTTTTAACGCCGGAATTTATGATCTCATGCACAGAGGGCATTTGAATCTTTTGCGCAGGATGAGAGAACGATCCGACAAATTGGTTATCGTCATACACGATGACAAATCTTGTTTTGAAATCAAAGACAAAATACCGATTCAAGATCTAGATCATCGCATAAACAATCTCACCATAATCAATATACCGGACGAGATTTACCCTGCATATACTGCGGATCCGGCAATGATATTCGCAAAGATCATCCACAAATACAGCGATGAATATGATTTAATTTACATGCGTGGCGATGATCTTGTCGATGATTTTCCAGGAAAATGGCAGCTAGAGGAGCATGGCATAAAAATCGAATACCTACCCTACACAAAAGGCGTGAGTAGTTCGCAAATTAAAGATTCACTATGAATAACAATATGCAAAAACTACAAGAACTCAGAGAGATAATAATTAAAGCGGTTCCTGATATTGTAGGAAAAGAAGACTGTCCTTGTAACGGATGGAAATATGTAATAAGAACTGAGTGTAAGGAATGCAGAGGGCTTGAGGGCTTTAGATTAAAATATAGAAAAATCCGCCTCGTAGATGTTTTGTTGGCTGTAAAAAAGATAGGATATTCATCTACAGAAAAATGGAGACTTCAAAAAGATAATGTTTTTAAATTGGTAGAATTATGGAACCTCAAAAAAAACGATCTCAATAATCAATCAGAAGAAACTATCAACTTTTTACACGGATTATTAAAATAACTATATGTTCAAAGACACACCAGAAGGGACAACCCATCATGAGCATGATGATTGCAATGATGGAAAGGGTCATCCTATGCCCAAACAAGACATGTTAAAAGGTTCGATGCACTTTGGGGAGGATACGACCCAAGTGAAGATGCAGATGGGTTGGATAAAAAAACCAAAGACTTTGTAGTCCAAGAAATAAAAACAGCGTTGATAGAGGTTTTAGACGCAATAGATGAATATGTTGAAAATAATAAAATGTTAGGAATGGACGACAAGGCTGACATTGAGAAATATATAGTAGGAATAAGAACGAGACCAAGTGGCTGGAATATAAACAAGAAGACTAACTAATAAATATATGGAAGAAGAAAAACTTTCTGGAACATCAACATGGACAATGTGCGATCATTACGGCTTTTATTTCAAGCACTGGCTAAAAACACTTTTTGTCTGTACTAAGTGTGGAACAATTCTTACAAAGAGACAAATATCTTTTTACAAAAGGTACAACAGCCCAGAGGAGACTAATTAATAAATATATGACGATTATAATGTTGCTTGTCCTCCATCATATCGCCGACGTTTGCACACAGCCCTCGTGGCTTATCGAAAACAAAAAGAAATATTCGTTTGCTATTTTTGAACACGTGATGATCTATGCCGGACTTATTGGCGGTGCGTTCTCACTCTTTTTTGATACTGGTATTTTTGTTTTCTTGTGGTTTTTTGTAGGCCATTACATCACCGACTTTATAAAATATCTAGTCTTGCCAAAGATGCACGGAGGAGAGCACAAATACAAATGGATATACTTAGACCAGGCGGCTCACTACGCACAGATTTTGATCGCCTTTTGTTTTTTTATATAACATATGCAAGCATACGAACGCATTGACCGTCGCAAAATATTCGACGGGAAGACAAGGGATAGTCACGAGATACGCTATCGAATGGCTAGACAGTTTATCAAGGACGGTGACATTGTTCTTGATGCCTGCTGCGGGACGGGATACGGGATCCAGTTTTTGAAAACCCCAAAAGCTCTGGGCATGGTTCGGTGGATAGGTATAGACAAAAAACCAATACACGCCGATATCTCAGAGTACGATTTTGAGAGAGAAGAGAATATTGAGATTGAGCCGTTTGATGTATTTGTAGGACTCGAATGTATTGAGCATCTCAATCATGTTGGTGTTATAAATTTTGTAGGGTTGGCAAAGCAGGCAAAAAAATACATTGTTATTTCGACGCCCATCACACCAAACAGCAACCCTTTTCATGTGCAACAGTTTACACGAGAGGCTGTCTTGACCATGTTTAAAGGCGGGGGTTGGGAAGATTACGCATATTTCGAGCAAGATGAAATATACGGAATATTTATTTTTAAAAAAACAGTATGAGCAATGAAATAAAGCTCGATATTGGGTCGGGTTGTGCAAAAAGAGAAGGGTATGTCACGATCGACAAAGACCCGAAGGTAGATGCAAGTTATTGTATGGATATTGAAAATTCAGAAGATCAAAATATATTGCTATACAAAAAACCTGTAGCAGAAATAAGAGCCTTCCACATCCTCGAGCATCTCGATCCTACAAAGAAAGTAGAGATGATGAAATTATTTTTTGATCTTTTGACGCCTGGCGGGATACTTCATATCGAAGTACCTATCGCAGGCACAGAGCAGTTTTGGCAGGACCCGACGCACATATCAGGGTGGACAGCACGAACATTCTGGTACTTCACAAAAGGCAATAATTTCGGGGAGGCATTCGCAAAAAGAAATAGTGATGCACGACTCTTTGAGAAGATCGAAGACGAGACACGTGACTGCTGGGCGTATCGAATAATGTTTAAAAAACCACTCGTATGATAAGCGTTATATCCGTAGATTTTCATAGTGGACCATTCAAGGATATTCTTATTGATTCACTCAAGAGAAACGCAGACCCAGACGGCCCCGAGTATGAAGTCTTGATCCACGACAATGGTGCAGGCGAGAATATGGGCCATGCGAACGGTGTGGAAAGACTCATTGTGCAGGCCAAATATAACACGATCCTTTTGCTAGATATTGACGCCCATGTCATGCTTCCGCATTGGAATACAATATTGATGCAACGGAAAAATGAGGAGTGGGAAAAGGGCGTGCGTCTTATCGCCGGAGACGGCGGAAAATTGAAGCCGGTGCGTCCATGCGTGATGATGTTTGAACGAGATTATTTCACAGAAAACAAGATGACATTTTTGTCAAAGAATGTGGAAGGTGCGAAATTTGACGTGGGCGTCCTATTCTATTTTCAAGTATTGAGCAGAGGGGACGACGTCGGTTTTTTCACACATGCAAAGAGCAGCTATCCGGACACGATAGGAAACGATTATTATTTTGACGGCAATCCTTTCGTTTTTCACCACTGGTATGGTACGAGATGGTTTAACCCAAAAGGAGAAAGGGTGCATGACAAGATCGATTCGCTCACGTGGGAAAAGTTCAAGCAGTCTCGAGATTCACTTATTTCACAATTATGAAAAAAGTAACTGCGATAGTAATCAGTTTCCTACGTCCCGGATATACAAAAGCGTGCATCCGGTCTTTGCGTAAAACGTACCCAAAGATCAGAATCATAGTCGGTGAAAACGGCAAGAAGGATATCGGCCTTGCGCAGGTATGCAACGAGGTGAAGGCGAGATATGTGATGCTACCGTTTGACTCCGGTGTATGCGTAGGGCGTAATAAATTGCTCGAGCTAGTGAAAACAAAATATGTACTTGTTGGGGATGATGATTTTTTCTATACCGAAAAGGCCGGAGTGGACAAGATGAAAAAGTTTCTTGATAAGCACGGGGAATACGATCTTGTCGGTGGTCGTGTGACAGTGGGCGGTGTGCTGCAAAATTATCAAGGTTATACAAAGAAAGTAGACAGGCATTTTGAGAGTACACCTATCGATCCGGAGACAATAAAATATCAAACAGATGATATAAGATATTGCCAGGCAGATTTGACCTTCAATTATTTCGTTGCAAGAACGGAAAAAATAAGACCGACACCGTGGGACGAGAAAATCAAGGTCGCATACGAACACTATAGCTGGTTTTATGACTTCAAATGCGCCGGTGGCAAGGTAGCGTTTTCTCCGAACCCTGTCGTCATACATAAACCCGAACATGTGAACCCGGAATATGCTGGGGATTATGCGAGTTTCCGGAATAGAAAAAGTGACCGTGCGCGCTTCTTTCAGAAATATGATATCGATTATTCAATCGATATGCGCGGGCATATCAGCTATTCGCCGTTATATACAAGGAAAAAAGAAATAAATATGAGAGCGACAAAATACGTTGACTTTTGCATCACCACATTCAAGAGACCCAAAGCATTGAGACGCTTGCTTATCTCAATCGCAAGGCATTTTCCGATGGCAAATGTTTATGTGGCGGATCAAAACGAAAAACTAGATCGTGTATTCTATAAGAAAATGCGAAGAGAGTTGGAGAAAATAGGGTTATCAAAGAGGCTTTTCATTATAGATTTGCCATATGACTGCGGGCTTGCACATGCAAGAAATTATCTTGTTTTGAACACACCAAACAAATACAAATTGATTCTCGATGACGACATGGCTTTTACAGAAGAGACGGATATCGGAAAAATGGTCACGCTACTCGATCAACATCCGAAATGTGGTATTGTGGGCGGTATGGTTAAGCAGCTAGGACACGAAATACATTTTGAGTTCTCGCTCGAAATCATAGGAAACACTATAATGCACACACCGGACGGACAACCCACTAGGGATTTTGAAGGCATATCGTACAGAAAGACCGGGTGTGTATTGAATTTTGCTATGATGAGAAAAGACATGTTCGGATATATTCAATGGGATCGCAATTTGAAAGTCACCGAGCATACGGATTTTTATTTACAGATGAAAAAAGTGCCGATGTATATACTCTATACGCCGGATGTGGTAGTCAATCATCCACCCGTAGAAAAAGATGAGCAGTATTCGGAATACAAAGCCTTGCGCCAAAGAAAGGAATTTATGGTCAAGATGCTCAAAAAATACAAAGTCACCCGTGTCAAATATCTCAATGGACAAGTCACAGAGTTGATGCCAGACGGCGCACTCAAAAGATACAAAGAGCTGCCAATACAATAGAAAAATATTATTTATTAAGCTATACTAAAAGCATATGGAAAAACAAATCACAAGGGAAAAAATAGATCACATCCACGTTCTCATGGACAGTATCAAAGAGGCGTCAGAGCTAGCGTCAGAGCTTTTGAGGACAGCCCAGGACAGGGGAAACGATATCAAACATAAGATGAATCGCGAAGGCCAGGAAATAGAGATCACCGAAAAGGTTATGTGGGAGGAAGTTTTTTACCACCCGAATGGTCCAAGCTGCCAGTCTGGGAAAATATTGAGCAAGAAGTATCCAGAATTATTCAAAGCCTATGCGGACCAAGAGAAGCTTGCAGATGAGCTCAACAAATATTGTATTACAGAGATCGGAATCGATTATAGAAAAATGAGCCTATCCGATTACATGAAGATAACGGACGGGATATTTGATTTGAAGATGAAGGAGATGACAAAAATAACAGGAGGAGGTTCATCATCATGTGTCGCCGGACCACCTGCACGCAAAGAAAAAAGAAAAGGCTTCATGGAGAAAATCATGGAGAGTCTAGGGAGATAAACAACGGTCCGCCGTTATGGGCTATGTAGTGAATATGGACAAATTGGTGCAGGATGTTGCGGACGCGCATGTTGATAGCATCATTTGGGGTTAGCGCCCGAGGCGAACCGCGCAGGGAGATCACATCAAACGCGCAGGTATCTAGTACATATACATAAATGACGTTATGATAAGCTGCATTTCGGTCTCACTCCATATTCACTACATAGCCCATAATATATTTATACATGAAGAATTTTGAAATTTCACAAATAAAAACATACGGAAAAAATGCAAAGAAGCATACCAAAAAACAAATTGAGCAGGTAGCGGCGAGCATAAAAAAATTTGGTTTTAATCAGCCCATTGTAGTAGACAAAAACAATGTCGTAATTGTTGGTCATGGTCGTTTAGAGGCCGCGAAACTTCTAGGGTTGAAAGAAGTACCAACTCTGACCGTAGAGCTTACAGAGGAGCAGGCAAAGGCGTATAGGCTTGCAGATAATAAGCTTAATGAGAGCGACTGGGATATGGGTTTAGTGATTGAAGAATTGAAAGAGCTTAATATACAAAAATTTGATATTGAGATTACGGGTTTCTCTATGGATTTGATTATTGAGCCAGAAGACAAGGACGATAAAGTGCCAGATGTACCAAAAGTACCAAAGGCTAAGCTAGGAGATATTTATCAGTTAGGAGAGCATAGAGTGATGTGTGGGGATAGTACGAAGATTGAGGACGTTGAAAAGCTGATGGATGGTAAAAAGGCAGAAATGGTGTGGACAGATCCTCCATATAATGTAGATTATACAGGTAAGACAGAAGATGCTCTCAAACTTGAAAATGATAAAATGAAAAACAGTAGTTTTTATGATTTTCTTTTTAATTTTTTCTGTTGTGCAGAACATATAATGAATAAAGGATGTCCAATATATGTTACTCATGCAGATACGGAAGGCATAAATTTCAGGAAAGCCCTCAAAGATTCCGGTATAGAACTCAAACAATGTATTATTTGGGTAAAAAATTCAATGGTAATGGGAAGACAAGACTATCAATGGCAGCACGAACCTATACTGTACGGGTGGAAACCGGGCGCAGCACATAAGTGGTATGGGATGTTTGATAAAACAACAGTCAATGAAACCAGTCGGGCTGATTGTAAAATTTTTGATGAACAGTAGTGCAGAAAGCAATATAGTATATGACGCATTCGGAGGCTCTGGATCAACACTCATCGCAGCAGAAAAACTAAAAAGAAAATGCTACATGATGGAACTCGACCCAAAGTATATAGATGTAATTATAAAACGCTGGGAGGATTACACCGGACAAACAGCAGTAAAATTATAATATGTCTGAGATAACTAAAAAAAAAGGGAGAGGGTCAGACAAGAAGAAAGATTTGAATATTCCAGAAAATGCAGGAAAGAAACAGGCCAAAAGAGATAAGAAGGGGCGTTTTTTGCCCGGCGCTTCTGGCAATCCAGACGGTAAAAAAAAGGGTACATTATCATTCAAAACAAAATGGGAGTTATTTATAAAAAAAATAGCAGAGCAGAATAACATACTTCCCAAAGACATTGATGACGAATTAATTGCGGTCGCATATCAGAAAGCACGTGGTGGTGACTATAAATTTTTCAAAGATATCCATGATCGTGTTTATGGAAAACCTCAAGAGAGCATTGACCACACAACCGATGGGGAAAAAATACAGACAAATCAAATCACATTTGTAAAATTCAACAAAGATGAATCAAAACGTGAATGAGGTATATTCGTCGCTGTTTCTTAATCAAGAGGCTAGATATTTCATCATCATGGGAGGTCGTGGAGCCGGTAGGTCCACAGCAGCCAGTCAATGTGCCGCAGCAAAACTCATGGGATCCGATTATTTCCGGTGCGCAATAATGCGCTTTGCTCTTTCTGATATTCGCAAATCTATTTTTCAAGATATACGAGATCGCCTCGAAGAAAATGAGGTAGACAATCAAGTCAAAATACGAGAACATCTTTTGAATTTTCAATATGGTGATAACAGAATCGACGGTATAGGTTTTCGCAAATCATCATCCGACCAAAAATCAAAGCTCAAGTCCCTTGCGAATTATAATACCGTCATAATTGAAGAGGCCGACGAAACACCGGAAGAAGATTTTATGCAGCTCGATGACTCACTTCGTACAAAAAAATCAAGTGTCAGTGTTGTAATGCTTCTCAACCCCCCGTCGAAAAATCACTGGATAATCCGCCGGTGGTTCAATCTGATACAGGCGCCAGGCGCGCCAGGCTTCTATATCCCACAATTAAAGGCGTTACACAAGAAAGATACCGTCTTCATCCACACAAGCTATCTGGACAACATACAGAACATCACAGCCAGCACACAGCGCAATTACGAGAATTATAAAACAACAAACCCAGAGCATTACTACAATATGATCCGAGGGCTTGTGAGCGAGGGCGCGCGTGGCCGTATCTTCACAAACTGGAAGCCGATATCAGAAGCGGAATACGAAGCACTGGAATATGACGAATATTACGGGCTTGATTTTGGCTTCTCAAACGACCCGACTGCACTTGTTGGAATCAAAGATCATAATAATCGTGTTTATTTGAGAGAGCTTATTTATGAGACAGGACTTACAAATCCCGATATATGCAAAAAATTAGATAGTGTGGGCATTTCAAAACAGGCTATAAATTATGCGGATAGTGCAGAACCAAAATCAATCAAAGAAATAGCGAGTGATGGGTGGAATATACAGCCGGCTGTGAAGGGCCCGGACAGCGTGCGTGCTGGTATTGATATGATGCTCTCAAAAGAAGTCTTCTATGTTGAGACGAGTAAAAATCTCATCAAAGAACAAGAGGAATATAAATGGGCGCTTGATCGAAACAAGAACCCGACGAATAAACCAATTGACAAATTCAATCATCTCATGGACGCCTCGAGATATGGCGTCTACTCGAAAAGCCAACAAGGCTTTATCGGTTTTGTATAATTGTGGTATAATATAAATACTTAAAAATCTTCAAAATCAATCTATGGATATCCGCAAATTTTTATCGTCCGCAGGAAAGAAACTGTCCGCGCGTATCAACGCAAAAAAGTATGTAGGCATTTTGCACGGTGGTGTACCTGTCAACTCTAGGACTTGGGGTTCGACAGATTTTATGAAGGCCTACGATATATCGCTCTACACAAACAGAGCTATCTCAAAACGTGCCGACAAGGTCGGTGAAATTGAGTTTTTATTGCAAGATAAAAAAGGGGATGAAATAAAAGATGATCCTATTTTTGCGTTGCTAAACAAACCAAACAAAGTTTTCACAGGTCCACAGTTTTGGTCTTTGTATCAGAAGTACATGGATCTTGTCGGTGAAGCATATATCTACATGCGATCTGAAAGTGAAATTTTTGAACCAAAGAGAGTGACAGAGATACACTTGCTTATGCCGACGGCAGTGACACACCAGAAGAACAAAGAGACCGGAGAGCTTGAATTCAAATACAGCACAGGGAATACCACTGTCACCTATAGTCAGGATGAGATTATCTATGTCAGAAATCCAGATCCAAAAAACCCACTGCGCGGACAGTCCATTTTGCAGGCCGGCATAAACGCAATCCAAACAGAAATACAAATATCGACTTATCACAGTCGCATTCTTGAGAATGGTGGAAAAATGGAGGGTGTTTTCAAATTCAAGACTCCGAATCTCACAGAAGATCAACTCACACAAATGAAAGACCGCTATCAAAAAGAATATGGAGCGGCCAAAAAAGCGGGGGTCCCTATGTTTCTTGGTGGAGATGCTGATTATGTAAATCTTGGCCTTTCACCTACCGAGCTTTCATATTTGGAAGCCAAAAAGATGACGTTTCAAGATCTCGCTATTTTGACCGGTGTGCCGAAGAGTATCCTTGCAACAACCGACGACGTAAAATTCGACAATGCAGACGCAAGCAAAGCGATCTTTTTGAGCGAGACTATTTTGCCACTACTCAAAACACTCACGATTTCGCTTGACAATAAATTATTTCCGGACGACAGAACTCTCACCTTCGTCGACCCTACACCGGAAAACGTAGAGCAGATACTCAAACAGGTCGAGTCTGGTATCAAAAATTACTACATGACGCCAAATGAAGCGCGTGCAGTACGTGGCCTCGATCCTGTTGATGGTGGTGATGATATTCTTGTACCGTTCAATCTCATGCCACTTGGTGAAGAGGAGGAAACAAACACAGAGAAAAGTATAAAAAAAAAAGAAATCAATCACCCACTGAAAGATGAAGGTGTCAGACGTCTATATTGGAATATGCAGATCAAGCGCATGACGAAGCGTGAGAAGTTATTTACTCGAGAGCTCAACAAATATTTCAAAGAACAATCAAAAAGAATCGTAGAAACACTACAGCCAAAAAAAACAAAAAGATTCAGAAAAAAGGGATTGGTTGATGAAGTTTTTGATCTTGAGCTAGAAATAACAATCGGAAAAGAAAAATTTATCCCGATTATAACGGAGCTTTTGAAGGACGCTGGTGTCGATGCGCTTGAATTGACCGGAAGCGAATTTGCTTTCAATGTCACTTCTGATATGTCAAGCTGGATTGATTCTAGATCTGCCATCTTCATGCGTTCGATCAATGAGACCACACTCAAGAAACTCAAAAAAGAATTTGCAGAAAGCCTTGTCGCCGAAGAGGGTAGAGAAGCATTGATCGGTCGTATCCAGACCACATACACAGGAATCAAGAAATCACGAGCTGCACTTATTGCCCGCACAGAGGTACACAATGCGACACAGTTCGGCACAATGGAGGGATATAAACAAGGTGGAGTGACAACAAAAATATGGGTTGCGGTTTTGGATTCTGCCACAAGAGACACTCACGCACAGGTAGATGGTGAAGAGAAGCCGCTCGATATGGCTTTCAGTAATGGTCTACTATTTCCAGGGGATCCGACCGGCCCACCGGAAGAGGTGATAAATTGCAGGTGCGTTATATAAAATTTTATGATATAATATCTTCATATGCCAAAGCTCAAAAAATACAAAGTCATACTCGACGGAAAAGAGTGCCTAGTAGAGAAAGGCCAAAAGTTACACGCATCTATTCCTGTAAAAGTAAAAAGTATCGACAAGGAAAATCATAGCTTGACTATGGTCGCATCCACGCAGGACGTTGATCGTCAAGGTGATACTGTAATCCAGGACGGATGGGATCTCAAGCCTTTCAAAAAAAACCCGGTCATTTTGAATAGCCATAATTACAACGATGCGACAGAGGTGATCGCTCGTGCTGAAAATCCTCGTGTTGAAGGCAAGGGCAAAAAGTCAAAGCTCATCATGGACTGGATTTTTGCAGTTGAAGAAAATCCAAAGGCAAAAGTGATTTTCGATCTATATGCCGGTAAATTTTTACATGCTTCGTCTGTTGGCTTCATCCCTCGAAAATTTGCAGAAGATAAAGAAGGCAATAAAGATTGGTGGACAATCGAAGAGGCCGAGCTGCTTGAAGTGTCCGCCGTATCAGTGCCGGCAAACGCTCGATCGCTTGCAAAATCCAAAGGTATTGACGTTGATATTTTAAAAAATAAAGATGAATCATATGCCGATGACGAAATTCCAGAAGGTGATAAAGTACCGTCTACTGATGGGGAAGAGCCTACCGGAGACGACGACGATAGTGACAAAGACGGGGAAGACGAAGACATTGAAGATGTTGAGCCAGATGCCGGAGATGGAGATGGTGAAGAGGTTGACACCGGGGAGGATGACGCCGAAGACGATGAGCCCGAACCTGTAGAAGAAAAGAAGATTGAGAAAAAAAGGTTTTCATATCGGCAGAAGGTTGTAAAAGCAATCAAGAGGATTGAAACAAAGAAGGCCAAAAAATTGAAGAGTATCGCCAGGATTATAAAAAGTCTCATTGACGACGAGATTCCTGGTGGAAATTTAGAAAACAAAACCAAAGAGCAAGTCAGAAAAAGAAAAATAAATCAGGCAATCAGATCTCTCAACAAAATCAAATAGCCATTCAGTGAAGCGATGATATTCGCATAGGTGAGTCCGAAAGCGGACTGCTCCCCAGACGATTTATCTGGAGACCATAATAACACCTATCATTTGTCGGACAGTCGACACCCCGTGCGACGGGTATCTAAAAAACATATTCAACGTATAAACATATTTCATATGCTTACAAAAATTCTCAAACGTATCAATGCCCTCTTGGATAGTGGTTTTGCTTCAAAAGAAGCGAAGGAAAAACTTGCTGCAGATGTTTTAAAACTGAAAGCAGAAGATCAAAAGGCAGTAGGCGAAGACGTAGAGAAAGTCAACGACTTGCCAGAGGACAAACCTGCGGAAGGCGACGAGGATAACGACGAGGAAAGCGACGATGATGTCGACGAAGAGGTAAAAACTCTTTTTGACCATCACGCAAAACGGGTTGAAAAATCTGTTAAATCCGAAGTCAAATCTTGGCTCGCTGAACAAAAGGATCTCTCGGCAAAGAATGCCGGTATTTACGAGCCTGCGATCAAGGAAAAGCGTAAAGCTCTTTCTGAACACATGCGCGAATTTACCAAGGCAATGCTTGCAGGCGACGACAAAAAATTGAAAGAGATGACGACTGATGCAACAGGTACACCATTTGCGGGTTATACCGTAGATAGTGAACTTAGCGCGGAAGTCCGTCACCTCGTCACAGTTTACGGAGTTGCCCGTCGTGAGATGATGGCGATCCCACTTTCAAAAGGTTCATACAAGGCTAACGATCTGGCGACAGACGTGACCGTGTACTGGGTTGATGAAGGTTCTGTCATTAAGTCGACTCAAGCCGTTCTCGGTCAAGAGACGCTCGAACTTAAAAAGCTGGGCGCTATCGTCACGCTTACAAGTGAGCTTCTCGAAGACACAGAGATCGATTTCGTTGCTTTCTTGGGTTCACGTGTTGCCGAAGGTTTTGCACAGGCAGAAGATCAAGCGTTTTTCATAGGTGATGGATCATCCACATATGGCGGATTTACAGGGCTGCTTATAGCATCCGATGTGAATGAAGTCACTATGACAGGTACTACATTCGCATCTATGGACGCAGAAGATTTGCTCGATATGATTGATGCGACACCAAGTGGAGCTCTTGCTAATGCAAAATTCTTCTACCATCGCACAATCAAAAGCATTCTTCGGAAACTCAAGTCAACTGATGGTATATATGTCTATCAGGCGCCGTCCCAAACTGGGCCATCGACTGTATGGGGATATCCAGAGGTTCTCGTTGAGGCGATGCCTTCAAAAACGGACACAGCAGTGGACACTTCTTTCGTACTCTTCGGAGACTTGCGAAAGGCATGTATTCTTGGCTTCAAGGCTTCCGGCCTCAAGATGTCAAGATTCAATGCTGGGGTTGTTCGTAACGTTGCAGACAATGCTGATATAAATCTCATCACTACAGACCGCGAGGCTGTACGATGGGTAGAGCGCACAGGTTACATCCGCATAATTCCGACTGCGGTCACAAAACTTACTACTGCAGCCTCCTCGGCGTAGTAGGTGCTCGATATAGTATTTTCACAAAGCGCCGGACTAATATAATGGCCCGGCGCTTCAATGAAAATGATATATGCTGTTTCAAGAAAAAAAAATAAAAGAAGGGTACTGGTATAGAGTTCAAGACATTTTCGGTGAAGCGGAGATCCGCGCAAACAAACAACTCGACAAGGAAACACTTGATGAGATCGTATCCGGACTACTCAAACTCGATATGAGCGCCGGTCTTATAGAGGGAAATGACAAGGACAAAAAGAGGGGTCTTGAAATAAGCTATCAATTTAAACCCGCTCCAATGTGGAGCGATGATGATGAGGACGACAAATGCGAAAATATACCTACGTCGACAAGCGAACCGGAGAAAGAATATATACCGACAAAAAGATCAATGACAAAGATTATAAGCTGGTTACGTCGATTCGTGGTAGCGTTCCTCGAGGCATTCAAAAAAGCATAAAAAATATTATTAAATTATAAACTTAAAAAATAAAACATATGCCTACATTCGTATGGGAATTACAAGGGGTATCCCCCACAACAATCGACGCGGCTGATATCGTACAGTTCGCAGGTTCAGGCGGTTTTGATACAAACATTGTAGTGGATGAATACAACGACACCACACACGTGAAATCTAGCGTCGGTGCAGACGATTCAGATGGAAACACGCCGAACAATGTCAAGTTTATTTCACAAGCAGGCGGTGGTGGTGGTGATAGTGAAGCCGACTGGGGTGACGGAACAGAAGATATCGACGCAATCTTGCAAGCGGAGTGTACCTTGAAAATCAACTTTTCAGATCCGTCAAGCGTCGCAATAACAGGTGCAATATTTTACGCATATGATGGTTCGACACCTGCTACTCCTCCGGCAAATGTGGATGTACGGGTCGCAGAGTTGGCCGACACGAACTTTACACAAGCAGAAGGCAGCGCTGCAGCTCTCGCTCTTACGGATCAAGGTGCATCGACTTCACACGATTATTATATCCTTGCATCCGCAAGTCCAGAGACGGTCGGGCTCAAAGATAGCTTTGCGTTCAGAATGGAACTCACATACAGCTAGATTCACTCACAATAAAACAG
>Ga0164313_10000357_pt1 | contig 35891 bp, 33 predicted proteins | sample GuaBasSedimGuay4_FD_113735 | JGI IMG/M metagenome (GOLD analysis project Ga0164313, IMG submission 113735) | Subseafloor sediment microbial communities from Guaymas Basin, Gulf of California, Mexico - Guay4, Core 4569-4, 0-3 cm | ecosystem: Environmental > Aquatic > Marine > Hydrothermal vents...
CTCCTATGATATGTGTATGACGTAATCTAGCTTCATCATTAATACTCACTTGGGTTTCAATTCCATTGTGACTATTTGTGCCAATATTATAGGTTTGATTAATAGTTTCCTGAGGAAGTGATTTTGTCTTACCTCCCTGTAAACCTAATTTTTGAGAAACTACTGTTTTGTTTGGGTAATGAACAAAGGAGACTAATTCTTCACTGTTTAAGATCATTCCAAGACGGTTCGATGTTCGATTATACACATTGTATAAATGATCCTCATAGTTATACCCTTCGTTTGATAGAGGAATGAGTTTATTAAACTGTGACGCCGAAACCGATGATATATTTCTTGAGAATTCCTGTGCTAAATATCCGCTTCTTATATCTGAATTCCCTTGAGTTACAATTCGCAGAATACAAGAGAATAGTGGTGCAGAAACCTTTTCCTGTGCACATTTTATCATCTCTGGACTATCTCCAAAAAACGAACCTCCTTGACCATCTGAAACTGAATAGAGAATGCTACGAGCCCAAGGGGCAGTAACTCCTTGAAACATTATTTGCAAAAGAGCTGTATCTCCTAGTTGTAAATTTTCAAGAGTAGCAATAACAGAAGTTAATGGATCAATATTAAATGATTGTGAAGTTTGGATGGGTAACATAAACTCATCTGAAACTCCAAAATCTACTATGGCTATTAATTCATTTGTGTCAAAACCAAAATTAAAAATAGAAACTTCTTTAATGATACTAGAAGGGAAGTAAGCTTTAAGTTGTGTTTGAATTCTATCTCTATCGATATTACTACATACTATCTGAATGTGTATGCTTTCGTGAGTCCCCAGTATTTCAAAAGAAATTGGACTATCACTAAAACAGAGCATATTTAAAAATTCGACAGAAATTATCGTAGATATCTCTATTTCCTTTGGGAATGAAATGGAAAACCCAATAAGCTTAGGAATTTTGCCAACAGGGTTTGGTGCTAGAATTTCTTCTTTAACCTCTTCTTCAACTTCATTTTCCTTTGGTTCAATTAAATTAGTTATTCTTTCAAAAAGAGAAGGAACTTTTCCATCATCTACAAAGGAATTATCAGAATAATTTTTAAAAATAAATGGAACATAGGGAGGCTCAATATGTACCATCTCATCAAAGTGGTAGTATCCTCGCCCTCGATATTCCCATTGATAGAAATTTAATGTCGCTTGTTCACTTGCAGTTAATCCCATTATCTTTTAAACACATCTTGTAATATTGGTTTTCTTTCATCTTTAGGAATACTACGAATCCCTTTTTCTTTTGTTATGTCATCAATAACTTTCAAGACTGAATTTTGAGCATAAGTCATAAACATAGAAGCCGTATCTATTTTGTAATAAGTTATTGGGTATAGTTTTCGGGCTAACCAATTTCCAATTCTAGGAATTTTGGTAAGTATAATTTCAAAAGTATCTTGTTGGTAAATAAGCCACCACGATATAAAAGTTCCATTTCCAAAGGGAGCGCAACAACAATCGTAATAGTATTCTTTGTATTGTACTCGCATATATTTTCGTTTTCGTGTTGTCATATTGCCTTCACGATGTGCCTTCTCATAAAAATAAATATTTTCAATACCGTGAGATTTTAATTCGTCTTCAAGGCGATTATAAAAATCTCTGGTTGAGTAATTCATCCCATCAATAAGAGTATTCCAATTAGAATGTAGATTCGGAATTCCTTTCGAGATTAAACCTACCAAAAAAGAAACAATGATTATTGTAATAAGAAGAGTGATTATTGTACCCATTTTAAAGTTATTTTAGTTTGAGTAAAACTAATATTGAAACCATTAATTGAAGAATTAAAATGATATTCATCCTTTTTACAATGACAATCTATGTTATTTAAATGATAATCCATTTAATTATTATTGCCTTATTGTAGTTGGTTAATAGTATTTTAACATTTAACTTTAGGCTTTTAAATTTGTATTTATGTGGAGAACATCATTTTTAGTATTACTAGTCTTTTTTTCTTTTTATGGGAACGCTCAAGAGACCAAGGTTGATAGTTTAAAAAACTTAATAGCTGCTGAGGCTAATAAACAAATAAAGCTAAATCATCTAGAATCCCTTAATAGAATTTTAATAAACAAAAATGCAAATCTTGAAGATTCAAGAGAATATTTTAATGAAATGGCTGCATTGTCCAATACATTGAAGAATACAAAATTGGAAACTAGAGCATATTTATACCTATCTGAAAGTTATATTAAGGGGCAGGATTTTAAAGAGGCAGAAAAATATGCAAAAAAGGCTATGAAGATTGATAGTCTTTCAGATAACATTAAGAGTTCCCTTAATGATCTAAATCAACTAGGAAGAGTTTATCACCATTTTCAAAAATATAATGAAGCCATTAATACCTATAAAAGAGCGATTAATCTTTATGAAAAAAATCCTCAGGGGAAAATAATTGCTATAATTTATGGAAATTTAGGAACTTCTTATGAAAAACTAAGCAATATTGAAGAGGCTATTCCATTTTATTTAAAGGGAATTGAATATTCTGAAAAATTTAACAATTATGATTCTAAAAGTTATGCTCTTTACACTTTAGGGAATTCATATATGTATCTGGAACAATATGAAAAAGCTGAACAATATTTCTTAAAAGCAATTCAAGATTCTTCAAAAATAAAATATAAAGGTTATGTCAATATGAACCATCATAGTTTAGCCCAAAACTACTCAGATTGGGGAAAATATGATAAGGCAATTATTCATAATAAAATCGCGCTGAATTACTACCACCTTAAAGGGAATAAGCTTTATGAATTTGATACTTTAAATAATTTGGCTGTTGTTTATCTAAAAAAAGGGGACTTCGATTTGGCACTATTAAATGCAAATAAAGCCTTAGTTATAGCAAATGAACTAAATCATAGGTTAGCAATAAATGCTGCAAAAATAACACTATCAAATATTTACATTAAGCGAAATAAGTATAATAAAGCGAAATTATTGATATTAGATATAGCTAAAGATACCATTGATATTGATTTAATTAGTAGAACATCCAAATTAAATATTTTTAATAATTTAGCATTGAGTTATGAATTTGAAAACAATTATACTAAAGCTTTAAAGTTTTATAAAAGTTTTAATAATCTCAATGACTCCATAATAAAAGAAAAAAGAGATTCAAATATTGCTGAACTCGAAACCAAATATCAAACCGAAAAAAAAGAAAAAGAAAACCTAGTATTAAAAAAAGAAAAAGCTGAACAAGCTGAATTATTAGCTATAGAAAGTAAACGAAAATGGCAATTAGGAGGTGGGTTAATTGTAGCAATGATAGCACTAGGAATATTCACCTTTTATTATCGTCGTAATCAAAAACAAAAAGAGGTAATTGAAAATCTTCAAAAAGAACTTCATCACCGTATAAAAAACAATTTATCTGTTATTGATGCCTTTATTGATGTTATTAAAGATGATTTTGATGATGAGGCTTTTACAGCAAAGCTTACCGAGTTGCAAATGAGAATAGACAGCATCAACGAAGTTCATTTACAACTATATAATAATAAAGATGTTACCAACTTAAATATTAAAAAATACATAGATACTTTAGCTGAAAACGTTTCATCTTCATTTACAAATTCTGAAGTAACTATTAATAAAGCAGTAAGTGAAAATCTAAAATTAGATGCGGATAAAACCTTCCCAATCGGATTAATAATTAATGAATTTCTTACCAACTCCTATAAATATGCTTTTGGAGAATCCTCTGGTGAGATTACTATTGAAATGAAAGATTTAGGCGAAAAGTATTCCTTGAATTTATCAGATAACGGAAAAGGATTACCTGATGAGTTTGATATTAGTAAAACAGATTCATTTGGGCTTAGGTTAATGAATTTACTAACGAAACAATTAAACGGCAGTCTACAAATAACTAACAATAATGGGATGCAAATTGCCATTACATTTCCAAAATAATAAATAATGAAAAGGTTATTACTCTCAATATTATTCCTAAGTATTTCCTTTACCATCTCTGCTCAAAAAATGAACATTGATAGTCTATGGTTCGAGATAAATAAAACACACATTGATACTTCAAAAGTTAATTTATTTGAGCTTATTGCAAAAGATACATACTACAAAGATATTGACGCTTTTAATTTCTTAGTTGATTCAATGTTTTACTATTCTAAAAAAGCTAAAAGTGAATTTCACTTGGCTAATAGTTATAGTTCCAGAGGGAGATATTTTGTAAGGCTTGGTAAATTAGATTCTACAAAGTTTCATTATTATAATGCTTTGAAGATTTATAAAAAAATAAATAAGAAATCTGATTTAGCAATTATTTATGGAAATATTGGTAGTTTATTTTTAGAAATTAATGATAAAGATTCTACCGAATTTTATCTTAATAAAGCTATAGAAATTAATTCAAACATTAACGATGACACTGGTCTTTTCTTTAATTATTATAATCTTGGGGTGTTGCAAAGCAGGCACAATGACAGCGATAAGTCTACTAAATCTATTATTAAAGCCCTTGAGTATGCTGAAAAAACTAAAAACAACCAGTACATCGCATACTGTCACTCTATGCTAGGTGTACTCTATATGGAATTAGAAATTTATGATAAGGCAAAAGAATATTTAGATAAATCGATTATGTCATTTAAAATACTTGAAAATTTTTCTGGTATTGGAACTCAATATACTAACCTTGGAGTTATTGCAAGTAAGCACGAAAAAAACTATGTAAAGGCGATTAGGTATCATAAGAAAGCGTTAGTTAATCACACGAAAGTTTCTGACAATAGGTTTATTACAACTGATTTTTCTAATATTGGAAATAATTTTTTAGCTCTTAAGAAATTAGATAGTGCTCGTTATTATTTAAATAAGGGTTTACACCTATCTGATAGTATTAATTTTACAGAGGAAAAAGGAAGAATCCTTAGAATTCTTGGAGAAATTGCCTTTGAAGAAGACAGTCTGAAAATAGCAAAATCCTATTTACTCCAATCTTTAGCATTAACAAAAGAAAACAACTTCCTTATTGATTATACTGAAGGACAATTAGTGTTTTCTCGAATTTTGGCAAAAGAAGGGCATTATAAAGAGGCGTACAATAACCTAATTAATGGGTCTCAAATAAAAGACTCAATCAATGCAACTGAAAAATTAGAAAAACTTGCTTTAATAGAAACTAAATATCAAACTGAAAAAAAAGAAAAAGAAAACCTACAATTAAAGCAAGAAAAAACAGAACAAGCTAAATTATTGGCGGAAGAGAGCAAACGAAAATGGCAATTAGGTGGTGGGTTAATTGCAGCGATGATAGCACTAGGAATATTCACCTTTTATTATCGCCGTAATCAAAAACAAAAAGAGGTAATTGAAAATCTTCAAAAAGAACTACATCATCGTATTAAAAATAATTTATCTGTCATTGATGCCTTTATTGACGTTATTAAAGATGATTTTGATGATGAGATTTTTACAGCAAAGCTTACCGAGTTGCAAATGAGAATAGACAGTATCAACGAGGTTCATTTACAACTATATAATAACAAAGATGTTACCAACCTAAACATTAAAAAATACATAGATACGTTGGCTGAAAATGTTTCTTCGTCATTTAATAATTCTAATATCAGTGTTAATAAAAAAGTAAAAGAGAACGTAAAATTAGATGCAGATAAAACCTTCCCAGTCGGATTAATAATTAATGAATTTCTTACTAACTCTTATAAATATGCCTTTGGAGAATCCTCTGGTGAAATTAATATTGAAATGAAAGATTTAGGTCAAATTTATTCCTTGAATTTATCAGATAACGGAAAAGGATTACCTGATGAGTTTGATATTAGTAAAACAGATTCATTTGGGCTTAGGTTAATGAATTTACTAACTAAACAATTAAACGGCAGTCTACAAATAACTAATAATAATGGAATGCAATTAGCCATTACATTTCCAAAATAAAAATCAATGAAACCACATATCTTAATAGTAGAAGACGAACCTGTATTGTATGAACGCTTAAGAAGAGCATTAGTTAAACATCACTTTACTGTAGATGAATACACCAAATCATATGACGAAGCAATTGAAAGGATATCTAAAAACACACCAGATATTGCTTTATTAGATATTGATTTACAAGGAAAAAAAGATGGAATTGATTTAGGCAGAATACTTAACTCAAAATACAATATCCCGTTTATTTATGTTACTAAAAGAGATGATGCTACGAGCTTTCAACAAGGTCTTCATACCAATCACGAAAACTACATAGTTAAAACAAAACCTAGATTAAATATTGACGATGTAGTTAGAGCAATACATACCGTTTTACATAAAAAACAAGAAAATGACTTACTCATACAAAAAGAAGGTGTCATTGGTTTAGTCGGCTACTTAGATGAAGTTAAAGAATATGGAAAAGCTGGTGTTACAAGAGTTCCAGTAAAATATGAGGACATCGCTTTTTTTACAGTTAAACCCTTTTTAAATGAAAATGAAGAAGAGGAAGAGTTACGAACTAATTATCTTTGGTTTTTAGCTAAAAACAAAGAGTATTACTTTTTAAAATCATCACTTAAAGAGCTAACAAAACACCTTCCTCCTTATTTTGTGAGAATTAATGAGAGTTATATTGTAAACATAAGCTCTGAACTATTAGATGGTAGAATTAATGGATCTAGATTATCTATACTAGGAAGAGAATTGACTATAAAAGGCACATACATTAATGAAGTAAAGAAAAAATTGAGTAGTCTTTATCATTCTTAATAGATTCTCATCGCAAAATAGTAGATTTTCACTTCAATTCTATTTTACAAAAATAAACAATTACATTTCACTCTTTATTGCCCTTTGATTATCATATTGATACAATATCAATATGATAAAGAGAATTAAAAAATGGCATATTGTTATTTTAATTATTTTGGGAATTGGGGCTTATTGGGTTTCTCAAAATATGTGGATTGCTTATAAACCTTTTTCTATAAGTAATTACAGTGAGGTAATAGTTGGGAAATGGAAATCAACAAGTAGAGAGCACATTGTTGACTTATTTGAAGATTTTTCAGATGATGGAAATTACAGTAAAGGTTATATTGATGAAGATGGTGATGAATCATTAATTACTAAAGGTGAATGGTCTATTGTTGATGATATATTGTATCAAAAGTTATATGATACAGCGGATATGATTCCTTTTGAAATGCATCATAAAATAATTACAATGACGAATGATGCTTTATTTTTAAAACACATTAGCCCATATGGTGCTGATTATTCTTTAATTGAATACTACAAACGGGTTAAATAACTTAGCAAAATAAATAAAGTGAGATGAAAAAAATTTGGTTACTTCTTATTTATATGAATTTATTATTCGTTTTAGGACAAAATCAACAAGTAGATGATATTGAACCTATACTTGAAGTGCCTGTAGTTTTTCATTTGGTTCACCCTGATTTCCCAACTATAGATATTGAAAATGAATGGTTTGAAAAAGTAATTGACACAATTAATAGTGGTTTTAATAAAAGTAATACTTCTGGGATATATGAAGAGTTTGTTGATAATGTAGCCTATTGTAATATTAAATTCTATTTAGCCTTTGAAAATACCGATTGTAATTTCTCTAGTATTACACGGCATAGATTAAATGAAGCTAAATTTATAAATTCTAATGATATTGGTGATAACGAAAAATTGAAGCAATTTTCATATGCCGATCCTGATAAATATTTGAATATTTGGGTTGTTCCACTAAGTAATAGAGGTGGTTTTGAAATGAACGCGTTAGTTGGTGAAGGCGCCATAATAGATTACAATCATTTTATAAATGAGGATTATGTTCAATACTCTACAGTACACGAAATTGGACACGTTTTAAACCTAAATCACATTTGGGGAGGGCTTAGAATAGATTTTTTTAATCGAAATTGCCAAATAGATGATGATGTAAATGATACCCCTAAACAAAGGAAGCTAAATGTATATGGTACAAAGAGGGCTATTGATGCTGAGCCTGCTTGTGATGAAAATGAAGCATCTGTAAGTAACTGGCAAAATTTTATGGATTATTCCTACCACATAGGAATGTTTACAAAAGGACAAAAGGCAAGAATGAGAAATTTCATTATAGAGGAAAAGAAAGGTTATTTATCAGTACCAAGCTGTGAAGAAGTAACTATTGTGCAAGATGATAATGGAAAAAGAGAATATCTTGACAGAAACAAATTGCTTTACCATTTCTTAGCATTAAGCAATCATCAACCTACTGATTATGTCGTAAGTCAATATCTAGAAAAGAACGACAGTAAAGATTACAGTTCTTACCATAACAACGAATTTGAGCTTAGAAGGAGAATAGCGCAAGAAAAAAAAGATATTATGAAAGAAGTGGGAAGGGTAAATCTACACTCTACTTATATAGAAAAAGGCAAAATTACTATAGGTAAATATTCTTTTGAAAACCAATCCTATTCCCTTCAAAGAAATGGGTCAGATTTATTTTCTAATCTTAATAGCAAAGCTCCTTTTGGGACTTATGGACGTTTTAAATTTCCCAACAGAATAAATAAAAAATACGACAGAGATCCAACAAGAGTAATTCTTATAAATTGTGAAGTTTTTAAGGAAATTAAATTGCCCCCAAGAGATGCTGAAAATTTAAAAAATAACTTGAACTACAACTACATTCATTTTACCTTTGAGTATAAAATTCTTCCTCTTACTACAAGGTACAATAGGTCAAAAAGGATTTTTGCAATGTTAGGCTATGTTACTAAGGTAAACTTCTATTCAGATGATACTTTGAGTAATTTAGTTTATTCTATAGATGTTAGTAGAAGAATGCCTGTTTTTAATAATGCTCAAATTGCAGAATTAAGTGATTGGACTGGCAGAAATAGTTTGAGTAACTATAAAATTCTTCCTAGAAACTAAACTATTTAAATAGTACTTCCTTCACTTAAAAAAAAGTAAAGAACAAATCTGTTTTTAAAAATTTATTAATTTTCATCAGAAAACAACACATTATCATTTTTATCTGCACAGCTCCAAGAGTTGTTTTTTATTTGTTTAAATATTGATTGATTAGTTAAAAATCAATGCTCTTTAAACAACATATAATTATGAAAACAAAACTACTTTATTTACTAATCTTCATAGTAATCACTTCTTGTAGTAACGGAGAGTTAACAAGATCGAATGCAAAATCTCAAATTATAAAGGCATTTAATTATCCACAAGATGAACAAATGAAAGTCTATGCTGAATTTTACAATTCAAGTGGTAATTATACAAAAAGAGCTTTAGCAGGGTTTGAGAATTATAAAAATCACCAACTACTAACTTATGATTACATTAACAATAATAGAACTATCAAAACTAGTTTTACAAAGAAAGGACAGAAATATGTAGTTTCAGGTATTTTACCAGGAGGAAAAACAAAATTTGTTATGGTAAAAAAAGCAAGTTTAGATTTTTATGAAATAACAGGTATTCAGGTTTTTAAAGAATTTAATGCAGCAGAAGTTAATTATAAAGTGAAACGAACAAATATTAGTCCCTTTGGGAAAGCAGATGGTGTCCAAGAGGAAGAATTTAATAAAAAAGTAAGTTTTATCAAGTATGATGATGGTTGGAGGATTGAAAAATAAGAAACATATTAATTATTAAAATATAAGTTGGGAACAAGCCGAAAAGCCATTAAAATTTTGGAGTAGGCATTAAATTAAATTTTAGAGATATGAAAAAGATTTTACTCTTAGTTATGTCAAGTCTTTTATTTATTAATTGTAATAATAGTAACCAAATAAAAGAAAAAAAGAACGATAGTGGATTGTTTATGATTTTCATAAAGACTGATAATAATTATAAATATGGCTTTATAGACAAAAAAGGTAAAATTGTTATCAACCCTCAATTCGACAAAGCTCATAATTTTGAAAATGGATTAGCTAAGGTTGAAGTTGGTAATATGTGGGGGTATATCGACAAAAATGGCAAAATTGTTATTAATCCTCAATTTAAATATGCTAGTAATTTTGAAAATGGATTAGCAATGGTTAGAGTTGGTGATAAATCGGGATATATTAACAAAGAGGGTGAAATTGTTATCAACCCTCAATTTGAATCAGCTGGTAATTTTGAAAATGGTTTAGCTAGAGTTGAAGTTGGTGATAAATGGGGATATATAGACAAAGAAGGGAGAATTGTTATCAACCCTCAATTTGAATCAGCTGGTAATTTTGAAAATGGTTTAGCTAGAGTTGAAGTTGGTAATAAATGGGGATATATAGACAAAAAAGGGAGGATTGTTATTAACCCTCAATTTGACAGAGCTAAAGGCTTTGAGAATGGGTTAGCAGTGGTTAGAGTTGGTGATAAATGGGGATATATTAACAAAGAAGGTAAAATTGTTATCAATCCTCAATTTGAATCAGCTGGCAATTTTGAAAATGGTTTAGCTAGAGTTAATGTTAGTGATAAATGGGGGTATATAGACAAAGAGGGTAAAATCGTTATCAATCCTCAATTTGATAAAGCTGAAAAATTTGAAAACGGATTAGCATTGGTTAGAGTTGGTCGCAAATATGGTTACATCAACAAAGAGGGGAAAATTGTTATTAATCCTCAATTTGACAGAGCTATTAGTTTTAAAAATGGTTTAGCAATGGTTAAAGTTGAAGGGAAATATGGTTACATTAATAAAGAGGGGAAATTTGTTATCAATCCCCAATTTGACAGTGCTCTTAGTTTTGCAAATGGATTAGCGATGGTTGAAATTGGTAATAAATGGGGATATATAGACAAAGAGGGTGTGTACGTTTATAATCCACAATAAAAAATCATAAGAAAGAATAAAAATTCAAATTGCTATCAGAAGTAATCTTTAATAGAAAACTTCGATAGATTTAATTATTAAAAAATGAAAAAAATCATATTAATCACAGCTTTACTTATGAGTTTGTTCTCATATTCTCAACAAACTAGAGACGTTGTTTACCTAAAAAATGGAAGTATTGTAAAAGGAACTATTACTGAAATGAATCCTTCTAAAGATTTAAAAATAGAGACCTCAGATGGTTCTCTTTTTGTTTATCAGATGAGTGATATTTTGAAGATGGAGAAAGAAGAATATAAACCTGTAAATCACAATTCAACAAATGTTTTAAAAACAGAGTCTAGTGTGTCTGAAAGTGAAGCAAAGAAAACTATCATAAGTTTATTGGATAAGAACCCTACTCATCAATGTCCTGCAATCAATTTAGCAAAACCATACACGGGAAATATTAAATTAGAACAATGGCTTGGTTTATATAAACAAAGTGATTATGAAATGATTGCAAAAACTGTTATTCAGTATACAAATTGTTATTATAATAAGCCAGATAGAGAGCCAATTAATTTTTACTATCACTTAAATACTAATAATAAATGGGTTTTAGATAAAATAAAATTTGAAGGAGGAGATTTTGGAGGCAATCAATATTTAACAGGTTGGTTAGAAAATATGAAATTAAGTTTAGCAAATATTGAAAAAGAAAAACAACAACAAATTGTAAGACAAGAAAAAGCAGCAGTTTATAAAAAAGCTGGCGACTGGAAACAAGCCGATATTACAGAACTAAATTTTACTCCACTATATTTAAATGCCAATAATGTTCCTCTATTTGAAAGGTCTAGAAGTCGGATAACTGTAAAAAAACTTCCAAAAAAATGTGTCGATTGTAGAAACGATAATATAATGGAGATAGAGAGTACTATCAAAAACACATTTTTAAAAACAAAAAGGTATTTTTCAATCACTGAAGATGAATACAAGAACAGCTCAAACACTGCAAAATTTAGCATTTATATAAGTCAAATATCATTTACTCATAGAGGAGTTGATGAAAAAGGAAATGACAAAGGATTCTCTTGTAATATTGGATATAGTGTTTCAATAAGAGCAAATTATACAGAGCCTCAAAAATTAGTTTCTAAAGAAACTAACCTTTATAATGCAAAATCAAGATCTTCTAAATATTTTTCTAATAAAGAAGCTGCTTTTAAGGGAGCATTGTTAGACTTGAGAGTTCAAATAAGTAAGTTAGTTTACAAATACGAGCCTATTTCATTAGAGGTTAACTCAATTCAATTAGATAAGAAAGGAAATCCAGAATATATTATTTTGGAAGAAACTAGTAACTTCTCAAATAGAAGAAAAATAGAGTTTTATATCCTTGAAAAATCAGCTTTATCTATAAAAGACGGGAAATTTAGTGTTAGTAATATTATTGGACAAGTAACCTATAAAAAATCCGATTTCCCTAATATAATAAAGATGAAAATCAAAAAAAGTAAAATGAAAAAAGCACTTAAAAAATATATTGGGATGGAACCTGAATTAATTGGGTTTAGTAAATAAAATTTAAGAAATAATATTGGGAACAAGCCGAAAAGCCAATAAAATTCTGAAGTAGGCTATTTTAAAAAAAATACAATGAAAAAATATCTTCCTTTATTATTTTTATTTTTTATTATTCAATTAGCCTTTTCGCAGGATGATTACTATAAAGAATTTGACTATAACAAGTTTGTTGGAACGTTTTACCATACAGGAGGTGATGGTCTTAAAATTGAATATAGAGGAAATTATTTTAAGCTAACCGATTTATCAATGGGTGAGGTTGTAGCAACATTCAAGGGATACCCTGATAATGGAAGGATAAAATATAAATCCGGAAATAATACCAAGTATATTAGTTTTTCAAAAGATTATGAAAATGTCTTAATCTATATTTGGAAGAAAGAGCTTGTTAAAGTAAAAGAGGAAAAAATTCCTAGAAAAAAATCTCTTACACTATCCGATATAAATGCGATTAATAAATTTACTGGTTATTGGGTTGGGAAAAATTATCCTGGTTCGATTTATGAATGTAAAATCTATATATCAAACAACAATAAATTAATTTACAAAGACATATTAAATAAGGCAAGTTGCGAATTAAGTCTTATTAATGGAAATAAATTAACAGGGAAAATTCAGTACAAAGATTGGAGTTATATTGATAAATTTGAATTATCTTTTAACGACAAGGGTATATTAATTTATAATAGTTATGAATTAAGAATAGACTACAAGAAGAAATAAACTTTTTTTAGATTATGAAAAAATCATTATTAATTATATTGAGTATTATTCTATTTGGGTGTTCTAATGAAATAAGCAGAGAAGATGCTGAAAAACTCATAAAACAAGAAATTAATTATCCATTAGTAGAATTTCGTAAATGTAACTTTTATACAGACTTTCCTAAAAGATATGGTAAAAACAAAATAGATAAAGTTGATATTTCTAGTTTAGTCAATAATGATATATTTAGTTCGAAAGAGTATATCCAAAGAGCTACTTTTAGTAGTTCTGTTAGATATTCATATAAATTAACTTCAAAAGGTGAAAAGCTTTTTCAACCAAATACACAGAATTCTATTACTAGTGATCATATCTTTGGTTCGTTTCCTATTCATATTATAGAGTTTGATGAAATTAGTGGGTTAAACTTTAACAATCCAGAAAAAACTTCAGTCACGATAGATTATCGGATCAAGTATAAAGATGCCAATTCTTTTAGAGATTTGTGTGAGTTTAATAAAAGAGAAATGAATCTAAATCGCAAAGTTATAGCTGAATTATATGATGATGGGTGGAGATTAAACAAAAGACAAAACGAAAATTTAGTGCCGTTAATAGAATTTCCGAATTGGTCCTTATTGCAATCTAAATCAACAAATATTGAAAAAAATAATACTTCAACATCGGAAAGCTTAAATAATAACAAACCTATTGAGGATTACGTTTTTGTTGAAAAAGAAAAAGGGAATTTTGCTGATGTTTTAGTTGAAAACTTGCGTATGAGAGAATCACCAGATTTGGATTCTAAAACAATTTTAAAACTAAGCACTCACGACAGAGTTATTTTAACTGGTTATAGAACAAAAAAAATGACCCAAGTTGAAATCAATAACAAAACATCTAAACAATATTGGTACAAGGTAAAATCTAAATATGGAGAAGGGTGGATACACGGCTGTTGTATAAATTAGATTAACTGCCCAGAAAAAAGAATCGTGGTAAAAAACACCCTATCTCAATACAGTGATATTTGGAATTTAATATAAACCTTTGAAAAAACCAACAAACTATGAAGTACCTAATTATTTATTTAGCAATGACCAGTATTTGTTTTGGGCAACAAAAAATATCCGAGTTTGGGTTAAATGGAACAATTAAAAAATTAACGGTAAAAACCTATAGTCGGTCTGAAAAGCAATCAAAAATTAATTTTAGTGAACCGACTTCTATTATGACCTACTATTTTAATAAAGATGGGGGTATCTTAAAATCAGTAAAGAATATTAATGGACAAGATTTTATGGTAACTGAGTATAATTATTACAATAACCTCCTAACGAGTTTTAATTTAAAAATAAAGGGGATTTTATATTCAACAACAACAGTGGAACAAACTTCACCTTTCTCAGAAAAACAAGTTACTACATTTATAAATGAAAAAAGTGTTAAGTCTATGACAGCTACTGCTAATTACAGAAATAAACTACCCATTCAAGCTACTGTAAAAATCACAAAAGTTAATAGTAATGAGACAAACATAAGCCTAGAAAATATATATTCTGATCAAAATTTATTGATAAAATCTATAACGAATGAAGATAATAACAAGTCCGATATTAAAACATTTGAATATTTTGATTTTGATAATTCAGGTAACTATCAAAAAATTAAAGAATATGAAGAAGTTAAACGAAAGGATTCTAGTGAAAGAAACAAAATGCATATTTCAACTAAAATTGTTTCTTTCGAATATTTTTAATAAAAAACACCCTACCTTAATACGGTAGGGTGTTGTCTGGAGTAAGTATAATGCCATTATCCGTAAACGAATAATATCCCTCACTAGTGATGATAATGTGGTCGAGTAGGGTTATTGAAAATAAACTACTAATTACATTAATCTTTTCAGTGATATCCTCATCAACTTTAGATTTTTTTAGGTTGCCACTAGGGTGATTATGACAAAGAATTAATCCACTTGCATTGGCTTTTAGAGCAAGTTGAAATATTTCTTTTACATTTACAATAACGGAATGTGTATCTCCTTTACCAATTTCAGAATATCCTAGAACGCAGTTACTACGATTCATTAAAAGCACCCAAAAGAATTCTTTATAATCTATAGTTTCTGAATCTATTACTTTCTTCAAAAGAGAATGAGCATCGCTAGAACTCTTCATTCTGGGCATCGTATCGTATAGAGGGCGTTTATAAACAATCCCTATTTCGTGCATTTTTGACGGAACGTTATGTACAGTATTTTTCATAATTCCATCTTTATAAAATTCCACAATGCATTGCCAGTCTTCGTGCTATTTCTTCAAAAGCAAACCAACTGTACCAATTCATTAAATCTCCTTGGGGTTGTAAAATAATTCCATTACAATCCTCATACTCTTGTCGAATTTCTTCTATTTCGGCATAGTGCTTTTGGAAAAATTGATGTGTATCATCATAGTAAATTAGGATACTAATCATTCCACTTTGACATCCAAATTTCAGTAAATCATTAAAAAATGATGTTAGTTCATCTGATGTGTAGGATAGTGCTTCCTGTGCAACAGCTTTTTTTATACTATCTCCAGATTCATTGCATATCTCATTGAGATATTTAGTCATTTCGTTGTTATTCATAGCTATTTTATTAAGATTATTTCATAGCCAGTATGGACTTTCTAAGAGGGAAGACATAGTATTAATAATTTGTCATAAAACCTCTTGATATTGAACGGTTGTAGCTGAAAAAGGTTTGCTGGGTTTTCCATCTATCATTAATTTAAGATAGATATGATAGTTAGGAAGGTTTACATAATCACCAATAGTAAAAATAGGTTGGTATTCATTAAATAATTCCTTCATCATATATTGCGCATCAAAAGCCCCTAATCGAAAAGAAATAATGGTTCCAACATTTCCTAATACAGCACTCTTAATATCTGATTCTAATTGATCTAAATATTGATGAGCAAGAGTTAGGCTTACTTTAAACTTCCGTAATTCAGAGAGCATATTAACCAATGAAGGATTAGTATAATTTTGAAATTCATCCAAATAAAGATGAAAGGGAACTCGATTTTCTTCTAGTGTATCAATACGGCTAAATGAAGCAGAAGTAAAAGATGAAAGTAAAAGAGAGCCTAAGAGATAGGCACTATCCGAACCTATCGCTCCCTTACTAAGATTCACCAAAAGAATCTTTTTATCATCCATTATCTTCCGAAGTGAAATCGTGTCTTTGTTTTCTACTAAAACTCTTTTGATAGCGGGGTGTGCTAAAAAACCTCCAATTTTGTTATAAATCGGAACTAAATCAAACTTGGTGTATTGGTAAAACTCTTTTGTCCAAAAGTCTTTTACATCTTCATTGATAACATTTTTTAAGCATTTTCTACGATATTCTTTATCCCTCATAATTCGAAGAATATCTGAAAAATCTGCTTTTGGTTGGTCAAGCAAAGTCAATAAAATAAACCGTAAAATATGACTCAATTTTGCTCCCCAAGACTTTGAGGAAGATAGACGTTCAAAAGATTCTAAAATGCTACTAGCCACTAAGGAACGTTTCTCATACGAGACTCTTTTTAAGGGATTGTAACCCAGTAACAAGTCTTTGTCTGGAATATTCAGAAATACAACATCTCCTTTTCTCCGTTGCGGAAGAAGATGTTGTATTTCCTCAATTAAATCTCCGTGAATATCAAAAAGACAAAGACCACGATCAAATTTAATGTCCTGAAAAATTTTAGTTTTAAGTAAATTGGTTTTACCTGCCCCCGTCTTCCCAATGATATAGGTGTGGTACGCCCTGTCTTCTTGTTTTATTCCAAAGAGTCTTTTGTTATTTCTAAAGTTAGTTTTTGCGAAGTAGGAAATCTCTTTATTCATTAATTGAGTATAAATTACCCTCTAATGAGACATAGTATGTTTTCCTTGTCAGAAAAAGACTATCTCGTGTTTTTTTCTTACTTTTATAAATCTATTAATTCCCCAATTAATTATTTTAAAAAACAGTTATAATGCCAGTGATATTGCTCAATATCATATGACAAAACCCCTATATTTGATAAAATGAAATTATAATCTTAATTATAGTATTACCGCAAAAATAATATGGCAAAAAAAACAACTCCAAAAAAACAAAAATCAATGGAAGAAACCCTTTGGGATTCTGCAAACAAACTAAGGGGAACTGTTGAGTCCTCAGAATATAAACACGTAGTTTTAGGGTTAATTTTCTTAAAATTTACTTCCGATAAATTTGAGGAACGAAAACAGGAGTTAATCAAAAGTGGAAAAGAGAAGTTTTCTAATATGGTGGAGTTTTACACAATGAAAAACGTGTTTTATTTACCCGAAGAATCTCGATGGAGCTACATCATTCAAAATGCAAAACAAGCTGACATTGCCTTAAAAATTGATACTGCACTTTTTACTATTGAAAAAAATAATCCATCCCTAAAAGGGGCATTACCTGATAATTATTTCTCTCGTCTAAATATGGACGTTAGCAAGCTTTCTGCATTATTAGACACTATCAACAATATTGATACGATAAAAGATAAAGAGCAAGATATTGTTGGACGTGTTTATGAATATTTTTTAAGCAAGTTCGCTATTGCTGAAGGAAAAGGAAAAGGAGAATTCTACACACCTAAAAGTATTGTAAATCTTATTGCCGAAATGATTGAACCCTATAGAGGTAAAATATACGATCCCGCTTGTGGTTCTGGAGGTATGTTTGTACAGTCTATGAAGTTTATTGAGAACCATAACGGGGACACTAAAGACATTTCTGTGTACGGACAAGAATATACAAATACTACCTACAAGCTAGCAAAAATGAACCTGGCTATTCGTGGTATTTCTGCAAATTTAGGTGCGATAGCTGCCGATACTTTTGGTAGAGACCAACATCCCGATTTAAAGGCTGACTTTATTATGGCAAACCCTCCCTTTAACCAAAAAGATTGGCGAGCCAAAGATGAATTGTTAGATGATCCTCGTTGGCGTGGCTATGACGTTCCTCCTACTTCAAATGCAAATTATGGGTGGATTTTAAATATGGTTTCTAAATTATCTGAAAACGGTATTGCTGGATTCTTATTAGCAAACGGGGCTTTATCTGGAGGTGGAGATGAATATAAGATAAGAAAAAAACTTATTGAAAATAATTTGGTAGAAGCTATTGTTATTTTGCCACAAAATATGTTTTATACTACGGGAATTAGTGTAACTCTATGGATTTTAAATAATAATAAAAAAGAAAGAACTGTATCAAAAGGAACTGAAGATCGTAATTATAGAAAAAGAGTAGAAGAAGTACTCTTTATGGATTTACGCCAAAAAGGGGAGCCTTTTGAGAAAAAATACATCCAGTTTAATGAAAACCAAATAAAAGAGTTTGCAAAAACATATCACAACTGGCAAACCCTGAATGATATATATAAAGACACTCCTGAATATTGTTATTCAGCCACCAAAGAAGAAATTACTAAAAAAGATTATTCTTTAGTGCCAAGTAAATACATTGAGTTTGTAAACCGTGATGAAAACATTGATTTTGAAACCAAAATGAAAGGTTTACAAAATGATATTAAGAAGCTACTTAAAGAAGAAGCTAAATCTAAAATTGACTTATTAAACGTTTTTAAAGAATTGGGATATGATATCGAATTATAAACGTATCGGTGATTTCATTCAGCAAATAAAAGTCAAAAATACTGAGGGTAAATTTGACCTATTGCTTGGAATAAATATAGATAAATTCTTTATGCCTTCAGTTGCAAATGTTATCGGAACAGATTTGACAAAATACAAGGTGGTTAGAAAAAATCAATTTGCTTGTAATAGAATGCACGTTGGCAGAGACTATCGAATTCCGATTGCATTATCTAAAAAAAATGATCCCTTTATCGTTTCACCAGCTTATACTGTTTTTGAAATTATCGATACTTCAGTTTTATTACCCGAATACTTAATGATGTGGTTTACACGTTCGGAATTTGATAGAAACGCTTGGTTTCATACAGATGCAGATGTAAGAGGTGGTTTACCTTGGGAATTATTCTGTGGAATTGAATTGCCAATTCCTTCCATTAAAAAACAGCAAGAAATTGTAAAAGAATACCATACCGTTGTAAGCCGCATAAAACTCAACGAAAAACTTAATCAAAAACTTGAAGAAACCGCCCAAACTTTATACAAGCATTGGTTTATAGATTTTGAGTTTCCTAATACTGAAGGTAAGCCTTATAAAAGTAATGGTGGTAAAATGAATTTTAATGAGGGATTGAATAAGGAGATTCCTGTTGGATTGAGTGTAGAGAATCTGTCTCATTTTATTGAAATTAAATATGGTAAAGACTATAAACATTTATCTATGGGGAATATTCCTTTATATGGTTCAGGTGGAGTAATGAAATATGTAAATGACATACTGTATGATAAGGCAAGTATATTAATTCCACGTAAAGGAAGTTTGCGAAATATTCTTTTAATTGATGAACCTTTTTGGTCTGTTGACACTATGTTTTATTCTAAAATGAAAGAAAAGTATTGTAGATATTACATTTATTATTATTTATGTGGTATTGATTTTTATGCCTTAAATCACGGTGCAGCTGTTCCAAGTACTACAGCAGAACTTTTAAATAATTTACAAGTAATCAAACCTAAAGAGGATAAGTTAAAAATATTCAAATCAAGAGTTGAAATATTTTTTAATCAAATATTAAAAAATAAAAAACAATCCCAAAAGCTCAAAGAACTCCAAAGCCTCTTATTAGCAAAAATGACAAAGGTCGAAATTGAAAAAGAAAAAGTTAGTTAAAAAATATGATTACTCAAAACGAAGAAATTGAAAATATTAATAGCTTATCAGATTTTGAATTAGCTCAATATATGCAAGACGGTTTGGTTAGCAGAGCTACTGGAGGTGGTTTTGATAACGACCTATACACTTATGTTAGGCGAATACTTATTAAAAAAACTGTTTTTGCCAAGCACCTGCCAAAATGGATTAAATTAAATAGAACTATCGATCAATTTTGGCTTTTTATAAAAGGAAGATTTGATAATTATGCAGATAGAAGGAAGTTTCTTTGGAGTGAATTTTCTGAATTATTAAATTACTTAGAGTCTAAAACTGTATCTCCAATAGACCATTCAATAACCTTTGATGAAGCTCATATACATTCACAATGGGAAAAAGCTATTGAACGCAAAGAATCTGACCCTGAAGGAGCTATTACAATTGCTAGAACTTTAATTGAAAGTGTTTTAAAACATATTTTAGACAATCTTAAAATTACTTATAAAGAAAGTGCTGATTTGCCAACACTATATAAAAAAGTTGCAAAATCCCTTAACCTAGCTCCAGAACAACATCAAGAAGAAATTTTTAAACAGATTTTAGGAGGGTTAAGTAGTACTATCAATGGGTTAGGCTCACTTAGGAATAAACTTGGAGATGCTCACGGAAAAAGTAAATCCAATATAAAGCCACAAGAAAGACATAGTGAATTAGCAGTTAATTTGGCTGGTACGATGGCTATATTCTTGTTCAAAACTTATATTGAAAATAATAAAGTAGAAGCTTAGAAAGAAATAGTATGAAAACAGTATTAGATTTAAAATATAATGAAGCTAAAGATTTTTTTATAAAAGAAAACAGTTATTTCTCTGTTGAACTGCCTGATTATTTTACCCTACAAGAACTCTTAAACACTTTAGACAAAGAATTAAATGGCAGAGAGCTCAAAGAGATCAAGTCAGCTCAAAAAGTTAGAAATTTAGATGGTGTAAACTATAAAATTTTAAATAATAAAGATGGCAAATATGCGTGGAGACCTTTTCAAATTATTCATCCTGCTATTTACATAAACCTTGTACAGAGTATAACTCAAGAAAACCATTGGGACACAATCATTAATTGTTTTAGGGCTTACTCTCAAAATCCAAAAATAGAATGTCATAGTATTCCTGTTTTAAATACTGAAGAAAAAACTGCAAAAGAAAATCAAATTTATGAGTGGTGGCATAAAGTAGAACAACGCTCAATTACTTTAGCATTAGAGTATAACCACGTCTTACATTTAGATATTGCAGATTGTTATGGCTCACTTTACACACACAGTATTGTTTGGGCTTTACACACCAAAGAAGAGGCTAAAAAATCAGAAAATAGACAAAACGCTGATTTTATTGGAAATATTATTGATTGGCGTATTCAAGATATGTCCAACGGACAAACAAATGGGATTCCACAAGGTTCCGTATTAATGGATTTTATAGCTGAAATAGTTTTAGGTTATGCTGATTTGCTATTATCTCAAAAGCTAGATGAAAAAGGTATTACTGAGTATAAAATTATTAGATATAGGGATGATTATAGGATTTTTACAAATAATTCTGAACAATCTTCAATAATTGCAAAAGAGCTATCAGAAGTACTTTCATATTTAAATTTTAAAATTAATAGTAAAAAAACAATTAATAATAATGACTTGGTGTTAGGGGCATTAAAACCAGATAAAATTCATTGGATTTATAATAAACGTAAAACTGAAAATATTCAAAAATGGCTATTGCAACTGTATGTTTTGGGTGAGAAATTTCCAAATTCAGGAACACTCTACAAAGAAGTAAAACACTTTTTAGATTGGTTGCAAAAACGAGAAGAACCAAAAGAAGATGAGCAAGAGGAAAAAGAGGTAAAGGAAATTAAAAATCCTGAAGTTTTAATAAGTATATTAATAAACTTAGCTTATAATAACCCTCGTTTATACCCTTTAGTTACTGGATCGATTAGTTTCTTAATTACAAAAATTGAAAGTGTTGAAGAACAAAAAGAGATAATATTAAAAATTAAGAAAAAGTTCAATCAACTACCTAATACTAATTATTTAGATGTTTGGTTGCAAAGATTAACACTTAAAATAAATGTAGATGTAAATTATCCTAGTGAACTTTGTCAAAAAGTAACCGATAATTCTACAATTGTATGGAATTCAGAATGGTTAAATAATAAGTTTAAAAAGATTGTTGATGAAACTACAATAATAGACAGTGATAAAATCGATAAAATAGAAGTCAAATTTTCAGTATCTGAAATATTCAAATTGGGAGATTATGACAAGTTGTTATCTTAATTAAATGAAACAACAAGAATTCTTACATTACGAAATTTGGATATTAAGTTTTGGTGGTGCTTTTCAACGAAGTGGTGTTTATTCAAATGCTACTGAAACTGAGAGAAATGAATTTAGAAAAGAATTAAAAACTTATATTGAAAGTAATCTTTTACCACAGTATAAAAATACAGTTTCAGAAGAACAACATATTCAGAACCTTTTCAATATTATTGAGTACAGTGAAAAGTTTAAAAATATTTTAAATAACGGAAAACTTAATTTAGGTATCAGTCAAAAATTATTGAATTTAGTATTAAAATATTTGTGGTGTTTGGGTGAAATTGCAACACCTCCACATTTTCCTGTCGATAGAATTATTCAAGAAAAAATAAAGAACAAGCCACTTATTAATTGGACTGGGTTAACAAAAGTTGAAGAATATTTAAAAATTATTCGCTTGGCAGAAGTTTTGGCTAAAAAACAAAATATGAGTTTAGCCCAATGGGAGTTGGAAAATTTCAGCAGGCGATAGTCTATAATATAAATGTCCTAATTTATATTAGTAAATAAAACATTAAATTTACTTTACAGAAATTAGAACAGGATTAGAATAAATTAAATTATGAAAAACAACAATATACAAGTACTAACAGACAACTTTGAATCACACGCACACAAAACAACAGATGGAGTTGAATTTTGGCTTGCAAGAGATGTACAACACTTATTAGACTATACCAAATGGGATAATTTTCAGAATGTAATTAACAAAGCAAAAACAGCTTGTGAAGTGTCTGGAGAAGATATTTCAAACCATTTTGCCGACGTCGGGAAAATGGTCATCATTGGCTCAGGAACAGAAAAAGAAATTCCTGATATAATGCTTACAAGATACGCTTGTTATTTAATTGCACAAAATGGCGATTCAAGAAAAGAAAAAATTGCTTTTGCACAACGTTATTTCGCGATTCAAACAAGAAAAGCAGAATTAATTGAGCAAAAAATGTTAGAATTTGAAAGGGTGCAAGCACGCAACAAATTAAAAGCAACAGAAAAAGAATTGTCGCAAGTTATTTTCGAACAAACTGGAGGGAATCAAAATTTTGCTTTAATACGTAGTAAAGGTGATACTGCCTTATTTAATAAAACTACACAGCAAATGAAGAATAAATGGGGTGTAAAAAATAAGCCTTTAGCAGATTTTATGCCAACCATTCTTCTTAAAGCAAAAGATTTTGCAACTGAAATAACCATTTTCAACGCTAAAGAAAATACGATGGGAACTGAATCTCAAATCTCAAGAGAGCACATTACTAATAATAGATCTGTTCGTAAAACACTGCTTTCAAGAGGTATTACTCCTGAAAACTTGAAACCTGAAGAAGATGTTAGTAAAATAGAAAGAAGATTGAAAAGCGAAGACAAGAAAAATTTAAAAAACCCTGATAAGCTATAAAGAATACAGCAACTAGAGACCTCTAAGAGTAAGTAGATATAATTGGGACATTATTGGGTCATTTATACAATTGTAAAAAACTATGAAATTTACAGAATATCAATTAGAAAAAGCATTTATTGAATTATTAGATGCACAACACATACCACACGTAAATGGTAAAAAAATAACACGCAATGATGATGACGTGCTTATTAAAAGTGACATAATTGATTTTCTAAAAAATAGATATACTGATATTTCTGATTCAGAAATTAAAACCATCATTAATAAATTAGAGGTATTACCAAGCTCGGATTTATACCACAGCAATAAAAAAATTATTGAATGGGTAATGGATGGTTTTACTTTAAAACGTGAAGATCCAACAAAAAAAGACTTATATATTGAGCTTATTGATTATTCTAAAAATGATAAGAACATCTATAAATTTGTTAACCAACTTGAAATAGTTGGGTATGAAAAACGCATCCCTGACGGCATTATTTATATCAATGGGCTACCATTAGTCGTTTTTGAATTTAAGACGGCTATCAGAGAGAATACAACCATTCACGATGCCTATGTACAGCTAACTACACGCTATAAACGGGATATTCCAGAGTTATTTAAGTACAATGCCTTTTGTGTAATTAGTGATGGTGTAAATAATAAAGCAGGCTCATTCTTTGCTTCGTATGAGTTCTTTTATGCCTGGCGTAAAATTACAGGAAATGAAACTCAAGATTTAGAAGGAATTGATTCTGCATATTCACTAATAAACGGATTGTGTAGCAAAGATCGACTAAGGGACGTGATACATAATTTCATTTACCTGCCTGACAGTGCTAAAAAAGATGTAAAGATTGTTTGTAGATATCCACAATACTTTGCAGCTAAAAAACTTTTTGAAAGTATAAAGATTCACCAACGCCCTGATGGTGATGGTAAAGGAGGAACCTATTTTGGAGCAACAGGATGTGGTAAAAGCTTTACAATGCTTTTCTTATCTCGATTATTAATGCGAAGCACCTATTTTTCGAACCCAACTATAGTTTTAATTACTGACAGAACCGATTTAGACGATCAACTTTCATCGCAATTTACCAATGCTAAAAAGTATATTGGTGACGAAAATATAATTAGTGTAGAGAGTCGTTCTCATCTGCGAAAGCTACTACAAGGACGAAAAAGTGGTGGTGTATTTTTAACTACAATTCACAAATTTACCGAAGACTTAGAACTGCTGACAGAAAGAAATAATGTTATTTGTATTTCTGATGAAGCGCACAGAAGTCAAATTAATTTGAATCAAAAAGTAAAAATTACCGAAAAAGGAGTTAAAAAAACTTTCGGTTTCGCAAAATACCTTCACGATTCTTTACCAAACGCTACCTATGTAGGATTCACAGGAACACCAATTGATGCAACATTAGATGTGTTTGGAGAGATTGTAGATTCTTATACAATGACCGAATCTGTAAAAGATGAAATTACGGTAAGAATTGTTTACGAAGGAAGAGCTGCAAAAGTGCTATTAAACAACTCTAAGCTTCAAGAAATTGAAACCTATTATGGACAGTGTGTAGAAGAAGGAACTAATGAATATCAAATAGAGGAAAGTAAAAAGACGACAGCCAATATGAATGCCATTATTGGTGATCCAGATCGAATAAAAGCAGTTGCTGAAGATTTTGTAAAGCATTATTCAAAACGTGTTTCAGAAGGTTCTACCATAAAAGGGAAAGCAATGTTTGTGTGTAGTAGTAGAGAAATTGCATACAATTTGTATCAAGAAATTCTAAAGATTAAACCCGAATGGTCAGAAATTAAATCTTGTGAAGACGGATCTAATTTAACAGCAAAAGAACAAAGAGAAATTAAACCAATGCCACGAGTTAAGATGATTATGACTCGTAATCAAGACGACCCTAAAGAACTATATAATTTATTAGGAACTAAGGAATATCGTAAGGAATTAGACAGACAATTTAAAATTGCTAATTCAAACTTTAAAATCGCTATTGTCGTTGATATGTGGCTAACAGGTTTTGACGTTCCGTTTTTGGACACAATGTACATTGATAAACCACTACAGAAACATAGTTTAATTCAAACTATTTCAAGAGTAAATAGAAAGTTTGAAGGAAAACAAAAAGGTTTAGTAGTTGATTATATTGGTATTAAAAAAGCAATGAATTTAGCATTGGCTCAATACAATAAAATCGATAGTCAAAACTTTGAAGATATTGAACAGTCAATCGTAGTTGTAAAAGACCATATTGATTTATTGAATAAGATTTTTAATAATTTTGATAGTTCCAAGTATTTTAATGGTTCTGCTTTAGAACAGTTACATACTTTAAATTTAGGTGCTGAATTTGTACAAGTGACCCAAGACCTCGAAAAACGTTTTATGTATCTCGTAAAGCGATTAAAAGCAGCCTATGATATTTGTTCAGGAAGTGGTGCTTTTACAGATAAAGAGCAAGATTTAATTCATTTCTATTTAGCCATTCGTTCCATTGTATTTAAGCTTACTAAAGGAAATGCACCCGACACAGCTCAAATGAATGCTAAAGTTCGTGAAATGATTAAGGATGCTCTAATGAGCGATGGAGTTGAGGAGATTTTTAAACTAGGAGAAGATAACCAAGCTGAAGTAGATATTTTTGATGAGGATTATTTATCAAAAATTGAAAAAATTAAACTTCCAAATACTAAAATAAAACTCCTTCAACAATTACTAGCAAAGGCTATTGGAGATTTTAAAAAAATGAATAAAGTAAAGGGTACTGATTTTTCAAAGAAATTTCAGTTTTTAGTTGAAAAATATAATGAACGAAAGGAAAGTGATGTCTTACAAAGTAACGTTTTAGAAGATTTTACTGATGAAATAATTGACCTTTATAAAGCATTGCAAGATGAAAAAGCTTCTTTTAATGAACTCGGAATTGATTTCGAAGAAAAAGCTTTTTATGATATTTTAAAATCCTTAGCACATAAATATGATTTTGAATATCCCGAAGATAAGTTAGTCTATTTAGCTAAGGAAGTTAAAAAAGAAGTAGACGATAAAACCCGTTATACAGATTGGAGTAAGAGAACAGATATAAAAGCAGAGTTAAAAGCACATCTTATTGTTTTATTAGCTGAGAATGACTATCCGCCAGTAAATAGAGATGAAGTATATAAAGAGATTTTTGAGCAAGCAGAAAATTTTAAGAAGTATAAAAGGTAAAACCAAATCAATATCTAGTAATGATGAATTTATTTATAAGAGAAATACAATCTAGGTTTCAGAATTTTCAAGTTTCTGTGGAAATTGATCCGAAATTACTACCAGAATTAGATTGTGATGACAAAACATCAACCAATAGATTAATAACCTTTAATTTATATAAATTAATTTATTCTATTGGTTTAATTCAGACTAGAAGATCTAGGCAGTCTAAAAGGATGAAATTCATTGATAAGTCTGATTTAATTGAAAGGATTTACTCCGACACAAATTTCCGAATTAAAATAAATGAAATACGTGCTGATAGAGGTTCAGAAATATTAGGGTCTATTTCAGAAGATTTTGGAGTTGGCATTTCAATAGTTATCGCTGAAAAACTATTTAATATAGAGTTTTCAACAATTCAAAGAGTTTTTGGTAATCAAAAACGCCCTGATTGGAAATGTCAAACTAAAGACAATAGAATTCTTGTGGTTGAGAGTAAAGGTTCATCAAGCCTTCAAACTTCATTAGGACAAACTGACAATGCTTTAATTCAAAAAACAAAGGCTACTGGAGATATAAAAATCGCATCATTAACACTTATCAATGAAGATGAAATATCTACAAATAGATTTTTAGACCCTCCTATTAGACCTTCAGATTATGATTCGGAAATGGAAAATAAAATTTTGAGAGCAGGACATTACTCATCGATTTTTTCTTTTTTAGGAAACGTTGCCTTAAGTCGTTATTATATTCAAATGCGTAAAAGATTAATGAGAATAATAACTGAAAAGGAACAAATTGAAAAAAACAATATGTTTTTTCAATTACGTGATATCTACCCAAATATTAGTTTTGAAGAAAGCTTATTTACTGGCACATTTTACCGTGTGGATAAAGAAAGGTTTATTTTTATCGGAGTTGATAAAAAGTTAATATCATATCAAGGGTTCTTAGCTTTCGAGGATTACCCAAATGAAGTTAATAAAACAATTAATAACAATAATTTTATGCTATTTCAAGATGGTATATTAATTATTGAAATTTTTAATATCAAACAGTTCTCCAATGTGGTAAATATAGAAAGAATTAGAAATTATCAAGAGAATATTACCATAACAGATGTTGATGAAATGACTCATTTATCATTTGAAAAATATGTTGTTTATCTCTTAAAAAAATTCGATTTTGAAGTAAATCAGCAACAACGTATTGATAATTTTATAGCTGATGCAATAGGAGTTAAAGATGATCAAAAATATTTGTTTGAGATGAAATTATCTAAAAGTAAAAAAATAGGCAGAAATGTAATTCCCAATTTATCAAAACTATTAGAATCTTCAAATTTAAGTAAAGTAGTATTAATCACTAATGCGATAGTCCAAAAAGAACGGTTCCTTGAAAACAATAATTTAATTATAATTGATAGAATTAAATTAAGAAAATTACTTTATAATAATGAAATCTTGTTAAATCTTTTAGGTATAATAAAACCCAATTCTGAAATGAATTAGTTTATTTAGCTAAGGAAGTTAAAAAAGAAGTAGATGATAAAACCCGATATACAGATTGGAGTAAGAGAACGGATATAAAATATAATTTGCTAGATGTGTGATTAATTATTACCAATAATCAAAATGATAATACCTGAAAATTCATATTTTAAAGATCCTCCAATATTTATAAATCCTGAATTAGTTTTAGTATTAAATGCAATTAGGTGTTCTGTAGAAATTTGTGAAATTTCTTATATTAGGCTAGTTAAACTTCTTTCTGACTCAACAGAAAACCCAAAGGTTGATGAATATGAATTCTCTGGAATTTATTTAGAAGCTTGGTCTATAATTAATAATAGTGTGATTTTTAGAAACATTCTCCTAGAACATTTTGAAGTTGATAAACAAGATTCATTATTTGCACAATTGAACAAAGCTAAAGAGCTTAGAAACACCTATCAACATATTGATGAAAGAATAACTGAAGTTTTAGCCAAAAAAGAGTTGCCAGTATTTGGAACCCTTTCTTGGTTTAAAAGATATCCTGATTCAAATAAAGCAATTTTTTGCTCAACATATTCTGGTTCATTTACTTTAAAAAACCTCCCTAAGGTTACATTTTCAAATATTAAAGATGAAAACTTAAACAACCACATTCAAAAAATAGAACTTTCATCAGTAATCAGAAAGCCAAAAAACAAATTTGAAAACTCAATAATATATATATCAACTATAATGTATGATTTAAGCGAGTTAATAAAAATTTTAGATTACAATCTTAAAGAATATTATAAAGATGAAGATGACAAAAAACGACATCGTTCAGACTTGATAATTAAGTTAAAAGGAAAGATGGTTTAAAAACACTAATCAAATACTCTGTTTGATAATAAAAAAATATTAATTTGATAAATAAGAAAATATTAGAATTTCTAAATGATTTAGATAAAAAAACTATCGATAAGTTTTCTGTTCGTTATGAAAAAAACATTTCTAATTCAATTAAAAAAATAATTAAGGATTCAAAAATCACCCCATCCAAAATTGATATTGCAGAACAGACCGCATTTGATTATTTTCCTGAAAACCTAAAAGATGCATCAGGATGGGGAACATATTATGGCCCTATGTACATACTCCCAAATGATAAAGGCCAAATGGTTGAATATCCTAGTATTCAAAATATAGACCGAGAGATAATTCTCTATTGGGAGAAAAGAGCCATTGAGAGTAAAAACCCATTGTTTTACACGCGGTATGCTGATTTAGTTATAGACTTTTCAAATTCTATTATTAATAAAAATTCTGACATTGTTTTTTTTCAAAAAGTGATAGATGGCTATGTAACGATTGTAGATAATGAATTGGTTTCACCTATAGAATCTTTAAAGAAGATTAAAAGAGCTTTATCACTTTCAATTAGAATTAATGATACAAAAAGAATTCAAGAATGTGCAAATTCTTTAATACGTTTTGAAAAGAAAATTGCTGAAGATGATAAACCTGGTCTATGGGGGAATTCTTTGCGTTTATTAATTCTTGATAACGGAGAAAAAGTCAACCTTTCAGAAAAACAAATTAGTTCAATCGTTCAAGATATTGAAAAAATATTAGAACGTTTATCAAATGATACTTGGGGAACAAAAAGCGCAGTAGATTTACTAAGTAAGTATTATGCCTTAAAAAAGGATGAAGAAAATTTAATGCGTGTAATATCACGATATGAAGAAATTATTAACAAGGATAAAAGAATCAATGCTAGTCCTTTATTAATAATACATTCATTAGAGCAATTAAAAAATTTATACACATTATATTCAAACCAATTTCCAAAAGCAGAAAAAGCAAGAAAAAAAATTCTTAGAGAAATTGGGAATTTAAATATCGATTGGGAAAAATCAATGAACCCTATCACTTCTTCGGTGACTATTAAAAATGAAGAAATTGACAATTATTTAAACTCAATATTTAGCAATGATGATTCAATTAAATTAATTGATATTTTAGGTAAAATTTCTTTTTTATTTATCCCTCAAGAAAAAAACCTAAAAGAACAGTTAATAGCCTCAAATAAGCGAAACCCATTGCTTTATATTATATCTACACAAATAATTGCTGACGATGGATTGCCTTTAGCTAGACTTTCACCAATTAATGATGATTATGATTCCCATTACTTAAGATTTGCTAGGCAAAATATTGATATCCAATCTTTTTTTCTTTCAATGGTTATTAAAAAATTCAAAGAACTATATTCTGTTGAAACTATCGAAAATTATTTTTTTTCTTGTTTATTATTTGAAGAAGAAAATAAGGTTTATTTTAAAAGGGCATTATCTGCATATTGGGATAATGACTTTATTACATCTTCACATTTATTTATTCCATTGATTGAAACATCTATTCGCAAGCTTATACGAATTTGTGGGGGAAATACTGTAAGACCAAACAATATTGGAGGTTATGATAGACTTTTATTACATCATCTTTTTTTACAAAAAGATATTTTTGAATCAATTTTTAATGGAATAAGTTCAAACACACTATTTTATTTTAAACTTGTTTTAACCCAAAAGATTGGGTTAAATTTACGTAACGACTTTGCACACGGAATTGGGAAGAAAAAATTTGAAACTACTGAAGTATCGGATCGACTTTTTCATATTTTAATATGTTTATCATTAGTTAGGGATAATGGTTAGATTTCTTCTACATTAAAGAATTTAATGGGTGTTTGACTACTTGTGATCTTAAATGCTCAGCACTAGCCGAAAGGTAGATTGTTGTTGTTTTAATATCACTATGTCCCATCATTTTTGAAAGACTATAGATGTCACATCCTCCTTCTAACATTAGAGTAGCGAAGGTATGTCGAAGTTTATGAGCACTAAAATTGACTTTAGAAGATTCCTTAATTTTTTCGATAATGTATTTTAGTCCAGATTCTGTAAATCCCTTATTTCTATTAAGTGAAGTAAAAAATTCTGGGCAAGTTTTATTTAATCGTTTTCGTTCAGACAGGTATCGTTTTAAAGTTTGTGCAAGTGTAAAACTAATGGGAATGATACGGTCTTTATTTCCTTTACCTTGTCTAATAAAAATAGTTAGATTTTCTACATCAACATCTGTGAGTTTTAAATTTAAAAGTTCGCTTTTCCTTAATCCTGCAAAAATGAAAGTTGAGAAAATAGCGTGATTTCGATAGCGTAAGAAATGATATTTATAAGGCAAGTTATAAGATATTTCCAGTAAGTCTAAAGCTTCTTGTTTTCTTAACTTTGAGGGAAGCTTCTTTTCTAATCTTGGCAATTCAATTTCTTCAATAAAATTTTCAATAAGATATTCTCTTTTTACACACCATCTAAAAAAAACTAAAAGAGTCTTGTGATAGTTGATATAGGTATTAGCACTCCATTTTCTCTCAACTCTCCCATTGAGGAAAAAACTAAAAAGCGTATCTTTTGTAATTTCATTAAGTGATTCTATTTGATGTTTTTTTATAAAAAACCGCACCATTTGCTTATAGCGTTTAATGGTATTTGGTCTATATCCTTTAATATGTTGAGAGTAATGACAAAATTCTTCAAGTATAATTTCGATATTCATATAGTTGAATACCTTAAACAAACTCATTTGAAACTGAAAATAGTTATATCCCCCGACCTCATCCCTTCAGGATGTGGTTGGTGGATATCATTTTTTGATACTACTTTTCTGTATGAACTATATAAGACAACAAACTAGAGCCATCTGGCGGGATTGAACCGCCGACCTCATCCTTACCATCTATTTGGTAGGTGATAAATCCCTAAATTTTGTTATATAATAAGGGTTTTAGAAACTATTCTGTCAAATGATATACTGTTTTTAACTACCCCATCCTTAACTTTTTTCTATAGTTAAATTTGGGTTCAAATTGAGATTGTATAAGATATATAATTGTTAATTAATAATAATATACGACACTTCTATTATGTCATATTCAATTATTTATTCAAGTATCTATTTGAAATTAATATGAAAGGTCTTCTATAAAACTTCGTGAATTTTCAGGCTTAATTGAACGTAAATATCTTTCTGTCATTCTTATAGTTGAATGTCCCATTACGTTCATAATGCTTACAATATCAGCATTTGTTTTAGCAAGATTACAAGCAAATGTATGTCTGAAGCGGTGAATATGGAATTTAATTCCTGAAAGTTTTTCATATTTTTTTACCCAATATTTTAATCCGTGATCTGTAAAAGCATCATCTGTTTTGCTTGAGAGTATTAATGCGGGGCATTTAATATTCTTCTGTTTCCGTTCAAGTAAATATGATTTCAAATGTGTAATTAGAGAAAAATGTAAAGGAATATTTCGACTCTTTTTTGATTTTGAAGTTGCTCCATTAATAAACAAGATTCGTTTTTCAAAATTAATGTCCTGAACTCGTAATCCAAGAAGTTCTCCTTTTCGTATACCTGTATACAGTAGAAGACTCACAATAACTAAATCTCTTTTGTATAAATATTGATTTTGAATACTTCCTAAAGCAATAGATGACACAATTCTAGATACTTCCATATTTGTTAATGCTCGTTCATCATCATAAACAGGTTCAGGTGGTTTAATTATTTTGGTTGAAAGGTCGTGTTTTTCAATATAACCATATGATTCTAACCATCTGATAAAAGCTATTAATCTGTTGTAATAACTTTTTGTTGTAGATGGGCGAACTCCAATTTTAATATTACCTCTTCCAACGATCCTTTTTCTAGTACTTATACGTTTAAAAAATTCATTAAAAATATGAGGATGCAAATCATTGGTAGTTCTTACTTCAGGCATTACTTTTAGAAAATTAGTAAATACTTCTTTATAATTTACTATTGTTTGAGGACGTAATTGTCGTGTGTATTCACATTCTGAAATGTACATATCAAAAAGAGTTTGCAAATCATTTATTTGAGGGGTTTGGAACATAGAATCATTCTATAAGTTTTGATGAGTAGATATACTATTAAATGATTGTCTTAATTTAATGACAATCTAATTACACTATGTCACTTATACTTTTCTTATAGAATTTGTGATATGTATTACCGAAGCTCTACACAAGTACCAAACAAACTATTCGACATTTATTTAAAATCCCTTTCCGCAAAAGAACTGAAAGTGCTTTTAGTTGTGGTACGGCAGACCCTAGGTTGGGTTGATTCAAATGGCAAAAGGAAAGAGCGAGATTGGATGAGCCAAAAGTTTCTTGCTAATAAAACTGGATTATCTCCTAAATCTGTGTCACAGGGGATTGAATTGCTTGTAACAAAAAACTTGATTAGAGCTACTTCCGAAGAAGGAGATGAACTTTGGTATGCTAGCGAGAGGAGAGGGAAAGAACGTGTGTATTATGGTCTTTCTAATGCTCTTATTACCTTTTTACCTAAGCCTTGTGTAAAAAGCACACAAGACCCTGTTACAAAAGGTAACAATACAAAACTAACTTATACAAAACTAAAGTTTCATAGATCAGAATTATCTGAGAATTATGAAGGGTCAATGAGAAGTTTAGAAGATTTACTACAAGAAGAAAATAATGATGTTGAGAATTCAAATAGGCAAGGTAATTAAAGAGCAAGCTTAACAGCTTGCTTGAATCTCAAATCAACATTTCATTTATAAACAGTTAATCCACTTAACAAAGTCAATTAAACTATCAAAAAATGTCAAAATGACTTTCTATTAATAGTATAAGCCTATTCTTATTCCCTTATAATACTAAAGGCGTTGATTGGATAAACAATCAACGCCAATAGAACTATGATTAAAAAAATAAATTCTCTAGCCCAGTTTAGAACAGAGGCTAACATATCGTTAAATGATGTTGCATACTTGCTAAACATCGATACTGGCAATCTTTCAAAAATTGAAAAAGGAATTCGAAAACCCAGTGCCAGAATCATTCTCTTGTATCACATCCTCTTTGATGCATCACTTATAGAATTATTCGCTGAAGAATTTAACGCTCTTCAAGAACAACTCAAAGTGAGGAGTCAAAAACTCATTACTCAATTAAAAACTAAGCAACCACCAAAGAGTAGCAATAGAATAGAATACATCAATAGCTTTGTCAATGGATTAATCAACACCCCTTATGAATTGTAAAGAGGGGGAAGAAAATTTTGAGACAATCCTATCGGTCTATCCAAATTCTAAAGGATATGCCTATGTGCTTATGCAAGGGCCTCTAACAATTCTTAAAAAGAAAATGGTTAGTATTAGTCCTGTAGAAAATACTAGAATTATCTATGAGCTTACTAACCTTATGGAAAAACACTTACCTAATGCATTGATTTTAGAAGACCCAATGTGCAAATATGTAAGGAAAAGCCCAAGAGGAAAACAACTGCTCAGAAGTATTTCTGTTAGTGCCAAACATCAAGGTGTAGATGTATATTCATATTCGCGAGAGGATATTCGTTTTGTTTTTGAAATATGGAAAGCAAAAACAAAGTATGAGATTGCAGAAGTGATAGCGAAAAATATTAAAAGCTTTCGTATTCTTTTATATCCAAAACCTAAATATCCAGACACACAAAAGTATTTAACGGCCTTATTTGATGCTGTTTCTTTAGGAATTACTCATTATTATAAGACAACATAAAAACAAACAGGCAGATTAAAATCTGCCTGTTTGTAATTCATTTATTTGTTACCAAGTAATAATAATTCATTAACAACGATCTCAGTTATATACCGTTTTATTCCTTCCTTATCATCATAACTTCTTGAAGTTAACTTTCCTTCAATTGCTATTTCTTTACCCTTAGAAACATATTGTTCAATAATTTCTGCCGTCTTGTTCCAGGCAATTAAATTATGCCATTCCGTTTTTGTTTCTCGTTCTCCTTTTGCATTTTTAAAAGTGTCATTTGTTGCTAGAGAAAACTTTGCAAGTTTCTTTCCTGAATCTAAAGTAATTATTTCTGGATCATTTCCTAGGTTTCCTATAAGTTGTACTTTATTTCTTAATGTGCTCATAATATTTAATTTTTAAAAGTTTCTTTTGTTGGGTCATAGCCCAAATAATTAATGATTTTATACCGACTATCGGTTCTTAGTTTTGTTAGGTTGTTTTCCCATCTATGCAACGTTGATGTATAAATATCTAATTCTACACACATCACTTCAATTGGGATGTCTTCCATTATGCGTTTCTCTTTAAGGTAATCTCCTAAAGTTTTGCTTTCTTCGGGAAGTCTTTTATCACGGGGGGCTGGAGCAGTTAAAATCAAATCACAAATGGTCAACAACGTTCTGCCATTGGGTGTCTGTTACACGTTCTCCTTGTGCGTTTTTGTAAGACTCGTTTGTAGCAACACTAAATTTTGCTAATTTCTTTCCAGAATCTAATGTGATAATTTCTGGGTCATTTCCTAAGTTTCCAATCAACTGTACTTTGTTTCTTAACGTATTCATAA
>Ga0164313_10000358_pt1 | contig 35812 bp, 50 predicted proteins | sample GuaBasSedimGuay4_FD_113735 | JGI IMG/M metagenome (GOLD analysis project Ga0164313, IMG submission 113735) | Subseafloor sediment microbial communities from Guaymas Basin, Gulf of California, Mexico - Guay4, Core 4569-4, 0-3 cm | ecosystem: Environmental > Aquatic > Marine > Hydrothermal vents...
CCATCTGTCGCTTCCGCTAGGTGATAATCTGGCATGGTTAGACATACACACCTCCATGGTTAGGATGGTAACCGTATCTATTTTCTGCACTCTTGCGGACACATACTGCATCCCACCATTCTTTAAAACTGCCTAACGAAAGTCGAACAGCGGGAGACAGTGATATGCAAACTCTCCAAGTGTTGTATCCGCTTGGACTGACTCCGCATACCCCAGAGGTGTTTCGACTGTGTAATGAGACGTTTCTTGAATTCTCAATTCGTGTGACCACTCTCAAGTTATCCCATCGAGTGTTCCGTTTATTGTGATCAACATGATCAACATCGTGTGGCGGAAACTTCCCCATCATGTAGAGAACTGCCAAACGATGAGCGTCATATTGCCGCCCAGCCACCCTTATCGGAATGTACCCTGATTTACCGGATAGATTCCGCACGATCCCAACACCAATACGGGTGAATCGCCCCGTATCAGGATCGTAATGAAGATGAACCTTCAATTGCTTTTGCGTGAGACTGCTCATGCTTATGCAGGGTAGGTCTGGTTCATCAGAGCTTCAAACTGACCCAGTTGAGCATCGGGCAGTTGGCTGAACTTCTGAACACCGAAAGCGGTGATGAACTTGCCAAGCTCAGAGGGGTCAGGCATACCAGCAGCGATGTCTTTCAGACGACTCATGATGCGAGTTTTCTGTGTCGCAGCATCATCTACCAGAGTAGGTGTCGGGGCAGCAACAGGAGCAGGAGCAATAGGAGCAGGAGCAGGAGCAGGAGCAGGAGCAACAGCAACAGGCGCGGGTGCTGGAGCCACTGCCACTGGAGCCGGAGCTGCAATTGGCGCAACCACTGCCGGAGCGGGAGCAGCTTTCGTAGTAGTTCGTGAAGCAAGGTAAGCCTCCAGTTCAGTCATAGTGTCGAAGTTAAGTGTAAGAGAAATGTTCATAATTTAATACTCGTTGTGTTGTGTATGTGAACGTGGTATCATAGCACACAATTTATCACAACACAAAGGGTTTATTCAAATGGCTAAGAAAGATCACATTACAATGCGTGTCGATGGGGACATGCACGTTTATTTAAAGAAGATGGCTGCGCGGGAAAATCGACCGCTATCTAATATGATTCACACGTTACTTCGCAAGGCGGTCAATCATGACAAAGCATTGTATAAGGGGGCCAGACAGTGAAAACATTCAACGAACAGCAAATGGGTGACCCTTGGACTTGGGCTTTGTCCGTACTGGTTAAACATCAGATCAAAAGTAAAGACTTGTCAGATCACATAGGCATGAACCGCTCGACTGTCCGCAGCCTGATGAACCAGACTAGTGCCAACCCCAAATACGCCACACTCATTCAAATCCTGCAAGTCTGCATCCAGTTGGAGAACGGTGTGAATCTGGTTTCTCCTGTCGAGGAAGAAGTTGCGCCGAAGCAACTTTCTGAGCTTGAAGATGAACAAGAGTATGATTGGCTGTGACGGGGGTATTGTGCTATGATATATGACGCTCATAAAAAAGGCCCGAAGTTTGAGCTTCGGGCCTCCTAACCAACTACAGAGGAATTACCATGCTGGCAAGCACAAACCACACGATAACACAAAAACAATCCCTGAGCAACCTCAAATTTCTAACTGCCATCTTCGGTGAATACGCACTTGCTGCTCACGTTACCGGATTCATCGAGTCACCATCAGACTTACCCAAGCTGGGACTCAATCACTACTGGGGAGGGAATGCTTGGTATAAAAGACCGCTCGAAAATCCAGACTTCAATAACTTCCTGACCATCAGTACATTCCATGCAGCGGATGACGGTACGCACCGCAGACGCAAAGACCTGTTCGCTGCTGGCTTCGCTATGATGATAGATGACGTAGGCACTGGAACGGGCAGCAAGATCGACCCGTTCATGCTGGGTAGTCTGATGGTAGAGTACCGACCCTCATGTATCATCGAGACCAGTCCTGACAACTACCAGTATTGGTACTTCTATGATGAGCCTGTTATGGATCGAGGTAAGATCGAGGCACTGCTTAAAGGCTTCGTCGCAAAAGGTCTGGTCGATGGAGGTGCTGATCCTGGAATGCTAGGTGTCACCCGCTATGGCAGGCTCCCTGTTGGCTCGAATACTAAGGCAGTGTATGGCGAACCCTTCCGGCATGTCGTGATAGAATGGGATCCTGACCGTCGATACAGCATCGATACGCTGGCAGCTAACTTCGACATCAAACTTCAAGACTACTACCCTGACACTATCGAGGACTTCGGCACCGCTGTTTCTCCAGAGGATGATCCGGTCTACCAGTCACTCAAACGACTAGGCATGATCAAGGGTGTGAACCGCTCCGGTATCTATGATGTCATCTGCCCTTGGGTATCCCAGCATACTGAGCTGCTCGATAACGGCTCTGCTTATCTGGCACCCATGGGTTACCGCTGTCACCACGGACATTGCGAATCGAAGACAGGCAGGGACTTGATGGGTTACCTGCATGGAAAAGACCCTATATACAAAGCTCACTGTGCGGCTCTCTTACCGTTTGAACCTGTAAGTGACCCTACCCCCTCGATTCAGGGAGTTAGTCCAGTAGCGAGTCATCTGGAGGCTCTGGCACCCCTTGGTGAGATGATCACTGAGTTCGATATACAGTTCAATGCAATGCTCCAGCTCCTCGACCCTAACAACCCACTGTCAGCGGAGGGTATATACAGGCTGGTAGCTCAACACTATACCAAATTCAATCCGCTGGAGATTAACCTGTACACCAACCTGATCAAAGGCAAAATGAACTGCACGCTCAAGGTAGCACGCGATCAGATGAAACATGTACGTGCGGAGCTGTTGAGAGAACATCGCAAGAATGGTGTTCTCGATGAGCCAGCATGGAAAGACTTGGAAGGTGACAAGATCATCGGCACCCTCGATAACTTCCGAGCTGTATGTGAGTTCCACGGTATCACTCTCCGCTTCAACCAGATGAACCACTCGATAGATTGTGACATTCCAGGAGAAGACTTCTCAAAGGATGACATCGACAATCTGAACCTCACTCACATGCGCGATGCAATCTCTCGCTACGGTATGAATCACATGCGAACTGGTGAATGGATGAACAGCGTTGCATTCGAGAATGAGTTCCATCCGTTTCGTGACTACCTCGACAAGATCAGCGGACTAAAGATTGACCCTACCTGCCCCACCTTCGCCAAACTATTCTCAACTCTGGACATCAACGTGTTCGGGGATGAGTCAGAGGTGTTTCTTCGCCGCTGGTTGATCTCGATAGTTGCCATGGTGCGCGGTCATGCAGGAGCTGGGGCAAAGGGTTGTCTGACATTGAGCGGTAAGCAGGGATGCGGTAAGACCAGTTGGTTCCGCAATCTGTTCGAGGAAGGTATGTTTCAGGAGGGTATGGTACTTGATCCGCATAACAAAGACAGTATCATCCAAGCCACTAACGCACTGGTCACAGAGTTTGGTGAGCTAGACTCTACCTTCAAGCGAGACATCCCAGCTATCAAAGCATTCATGACCAATCAGTTTGACAAGGTGCGGCACCCATACGCAGCCAAGGTGTCATCGACTCCGCGCCGCACAGTGTTCTGTGCATCGGTCAATGCTCATGACTTTCTAGTCGATCCGACAGGCAATTCAAGATTTTGGGCGGTCTCTGTGAACAAGTGTAATTTCCTGGAAGTGGAGAACATGAGAGCTAGTGGTGAGATCGACATGCTGTGGGCCGAAATTCAAAGCATGTACTACGCTGCGATGGATGGGGTATCCGAGTTTAGATGGTGGATTGGAATTGAGGATGGTGATCTGCTGGATCGAGTGTCTGAGGAATTCGTAAAACACACTGCCGGAGAGACCATGCTTCGAGAGTGCTTTGATATGGATGGGCCGCTGATAGAAGTTGTATCGACTCAGGAGATCATGACAACGTGCGGATTAATGACCAGCGATCACAACTACGGTGTGCGCAAGAATGAACTGATGTCAGCTATCAGACGCATCACAGGACAGCAGCGACAATCATCTCATCGTGTCGGCGGTGTAGTAGAGAAAGGTTACAAGATGCCGCGCCGATTGGGTGCTGGTGGCAAGGCTAGACTAACCGCTGTGTCGATGCCCTTCGAGGCTAGCGATTTTCCTTGGCTCTGAATTGCAGACAAAAAAAAATGCCCCAACCGAAGTCGGGGCGTTGATTTTAAGATAATATATACTTCGTGTAATCAGGACTAGGTGGCTGGTCTATGTAAGTGAAAGCCCCGAATTCAATATCGGGGATGATCACATTCTGAGTCAGCGTCACACCATCCGCATGGGTCAGGGAGGGTTTGGCCTTTCGACCTTTAGCCCTCGCCCGACCCGCTGCTTTGGCACGCTGTAGTGCGCTCTGCTCCACTAGCTGAGTGGGTCAACGTGATCAGATACGTCTTCCGCTGCTTCCGCTACATCCGCTGCTGCATCGATCTCAGCGTTTGCATTAGCATCGTCGTCGTCATCGACCTCAGCCTGTACCAGTTCCTCGATGCGCTCCGCAACGAATCCCTGAATAGCCCGAAGGTCTTCGAGGGTCATTGTGTTGAGCATGTCGAATGCCGCATTGATAGTGAAGGGTACAGCCTTCGCGGTAGCTGCTGGAGCCGCTGCTTTTTCTGCTGCCTTGGCTTCTGCTGCTGCCTGCTTCTCAGGCTTCTTGATGTACTCGATCTGACGAACCGCTTCCTCGATTGAGGTTACACCGTCAGCCTTGACCAGTGCGAACTCAGTAGGGTTAGCTGCCAGTTTCTGATAGCGGGTAGATTGCTCGTAAGAAAACGGAAGGTTGTTTTCTGTTTGCGCCCACTCTTTCCATTTACCGCCATGCTTTTTAACAGCATCTTTCAATGCCAGTAAACGGTTACCTGTATCGACTGCGATGTCCAGCAGGCCGACAGCGGCTTTCAGGATACGATCCTGATTCTTGCCGATCATAACCAGGTTTTGTGCTTCCTTGTTGGTGAATGCCAGCGGCCCTTCGACCACGTTCAGATCGGCGGGTGCTACTGCGGTTGCTGCCTTTTTAACTACAGCCTTTTTAGTTGCTGCCTTTTTGGTTACTGCCTTTTTAGTTGCTGCCATGATAATATTCTCCGTTGAGATTTAAAGTTATGGTGCAAATCGCACCGATCAAAAACCCTGATTAGGATTCTTGTCGCTGTGATCGAGGTAACACAATGTACGCGCTTGTAACATCCTTGTCAACAAGCGATTAAAATTAATTTCAAAAAGTTGCGTCCAAGCAACTTATTTTGCCCTCCTGTCATTGTATGAGGGATGTACCAGTGCTTCCGGTTTGAACTGCTTCAATTCATCCGCAGTAAGCCAGCGGGTATGCTTGCTATTGGCAAACCATGCCTCTGTGAAAGCTAGCCCTCCCTGCCTACCTAGACCATTGCTGGTAAGGTGTCTCTGAATGCCTGAGAAGCTCACAGTGCCATGATCGAAAGCATCAGGCCAGATAGCCTCAATAGAAAATGAAGCCCTTAGATGAGCTGTGAGGTGCTTCTGTTCTAGCTGTGCATCCTCAAGCCTTTTCAGCAAATCTGCCTTTTCAGGATGGACTCCACCTATTGCCTTTTTGTCGATCATCTCAAATCTCCGTTAAACCAGCTACTTTGGCAACTAAACCGCTGTAACTCTCCATGACACGATAAGCTACGCCATGGGTCATGTGGATTTCAACGTACTCCTTGCCATTGTGCTGCTGGACTTTTTTGAAGTGTAAAATCTGATCAGTGTTAATCATCACTTTATCAGACCATCCACCAACGGTTTGAGACACCTCGATAAACTTAGGTGCTACTATTTTGTCGATCATAATATTTTCCTCTGTGCAGTACGAAATTGTACTAGTCTGGATATCCGAAGATAACCAGAATGCTACAATTTACCAGTTTTTATAGTATCCAGTTTTCACTCTCAATGACTGTAGTTTAATTTCAAGCATCTGTATTTTGCTTGCCTGTTGAATATGGCTGTATACTAATACACCTGTTGTCAAAACCCAGCCAAACATCACCATACCAAAATCAATATCCATTACATGTAATCCTCAAAATAGGCTTCGACTATTGGGAAAGACTCTGCGGTTTCATTCAAGTGATTACGGGCAGTACCGTACACCTCGTCACCCCTATCCCAAAACCCAGTACCGTGACCATTGCGGGTAAGCCAAAAATCATGTCCTGCCTGTGCGATGGTGCCTTCCTCGCTGTTGAGATAACAGCAAATCCTGCTATAAAAACACAGGCAATCCAGCGTCGATTCGCGGATAAAATCCTCATCCAATTCCGCATCCGCTGGTGGCTGATCTCCATCGACATCACCGCCTCCAGTTTCTGTGAAATAAATCGCTGCAACATAGGCGTTCAAAAACTCAATTTCATCCTCAGTCAATTCGACATTTAATGGTGTTGTAAAATTCATAATAATATTCTCTTGTGGTAGTGCGAAATTGCACTAGCTAGAATCCAGGTATAGTAGATTCTAGGTGCTGCAATTTAACCGATGTAATGCCAGATTGATCCGTAGACGCTGTTGAAAACCATAAAGAACAATGTAGCGGTTAATACTCCATTGATGTACCAAAGTGATAGCAGGGTTTTCATAGCTGGTCTCCATTCTGTAAAGCTACCAGTGACCGCCTAACTATCTCCATAGCTGCGTTATCGATAAACCATTCCTGTACGCTGCCTTCTAACAGTATGCCTGCCTCACCTTCGAGCAGGGTTTTCAGGTAGTATCTGCTGATGAATTGACCGTGTTTATCATGCTTATAACGTGCATCATAAAACTCGATCAGTATCTCTCCAGACTCGTTTCTCAGACAATCGTCTAAGCCATAGTTAGCGTCAGGCAGGATAGCCACAACATTGAATGGCGTACCTTTATCGTTTACTACTGATGTGATTAACTTTCCCATAATAATATTCCTCTGTGATTGTGCGAAATTGCACTAGTCTGATATCCGAATAGATACCAGAATGGTGTAATTTAACTGTTTGGAAATTTCAGCTTTTCGAGTATGTCTTTGCCAATTTCAACAGCGTTATCGATCATATCATTAGCAGCTTCTGTGAGATAGCTATTGTCACTATCAGGGTAATTACACTCGATACGCCATAAGCTATCTGTGTGGTCATCCAGCATGATACCATTGCGAGACACTGACATAACTATACCGCAATAAAACCAGTTGCATAGTTCCCATTCCCTTCGAGCCTTTAACAATTTAGCTTGTTGTTTATCATTACATCCTGTCACCGATTGATCGATATTGTGACAATCATCGTCATCAATATGCGATTCTGAATCATGTCGCAATGTCGCGGTAACTGTGAACCCCTCAACGTCAACACTGATAGTGTCGTTATCTACAGCGTACTTGTTAAATTTTCCTGTAAATGTAGTCATAATATTTTCCTCTGTGTAGTACGAAATTGTACTAGCCAAAAACCAGGATTAGTGGTTTCTGGATGGTTCAATTTCTAATCTTCTACTGGTGCGAATAGTTCATCATACATATCTGTTTTTATAACCAGCGATGCAAAATCGCTAGACATATCGATGTAAACCATTTCACTATCTTTATGGACGTAAACCGCATTGATAGAGTCAAGCACGTACTCATAAAATTGTGCTTGCACCTCCTTATCGCTGTAGATAGCTGGAACAAAATCTGTGATCCATTCCATCGATTCCTCGATTTCACCGATACTTCCACCAGCCACACTGATACCTCGTGATGCTGAATAGTTGCTGGTGATATCTACCTCGCAGTAGTAATCAAGCATACACTCAAGTCTATCTTCAACTACCTGAATATCAAGGTCGATATCATTGTCATCCATGTAGTTTTTGATCTGATCCATATCGATACCCATATCATACAGAAAATCGAAATAATCAGACTCAGGATTGTAGTAAGTATCCCTAATGTATGCGGTCAATTTCTCATCGATTTCATCAGCAAAATGTTGCGCGGTATCGCCAATAATAGCGTCGATGGTATTCTCATCGTCATTGCTATTTTCCGCTTCGTACGCTTCAAGAATGGTGATTGCTAAACTGTTGTTTTGACACTCAGCATCCCGCACTAATTCATCGATAGATTTGTTTGAATTTAACATAATATTTCTCCTGTGATGGTGCGAAATTGCACTAGTCTGATATCCGCAATGGATACCAGAATGGTGTAATTGCTATTTAATTTGCTTACGCGAAATTAGCTCGTATTGATACCGTGAATCGTCTATCGGATGATTGAAAATTTCGACTCCTGTATAGCAAATCAATCCGCTGGTAGTTGAAAAATCAGTAGTGTGTGTATATGGCCTATGGAATGAAATTAACCCGCCTTTGATCTGGTACACTGTAAGCACACCGATTTGATGGTTGCTAGCGTCCAGCACTCTATCACCTAATTTTAATTTACTGCCAGCTAATAGTTTTGAAGTAGACATAATATTTTCCTCTGTGATTGTATCGAAATTGATACTAGTTAACCGCCAATTACTAGCGGTTAAATGGTTCCAATTTACAGTTACTTCGCTATCTGCCATTCATCAAGATTATGCTCTGTTAAATACAGGTAAACGTATAGACCATGTTTGAGAGGAACCTTGACCTTTTCAGGGCTGCGTTTCCAGGTTTTTGGCTTACCATTCACTCGCACTCTCGATGGTGTACCATCCCTATTTTCAGAGATTTTGTGGTGTAAGATAGTGCCAGTTTTCAGAGTTTTTGCTTCTGATAATGTGATTGCTTTAAACATAATATTTCCTCTGTGATTGGTAACAGTGTTACACACTGATTACCAGTTGGTGCGAAATTGCACTAGTTTGGCTATCCGAGAATAGCCAAAATGGTGTAATTGCTATTTATTTTGGTTAAGCCAATCCCTAACGAATATAATATCATCGACAGGTATTGTGCTAATAGGCATATAGCGTACAAAAGTAGGCAAATGATCCGCTTCAATCATCCATATTTGAATGTCATCGAATGCGTAAAATCCCTGTAAAATAGTGCGGATTCTAGATTGCTCTCGCTGCCTGATTTGCTCTGCTGATTTTGGCATAATATTTTCCTCTGTGATTGGTAACAGTGTTACACACTGATTACCAGTTGGTGCGAAATTGCACTAGTCTGAGTGCCTGTAAACACTCAGAATGCTGCGATTTTAGAAAAGTAACATTAGGCTACTGGTCAGGATATAACTACCCATAAAAACCGTGACAGCGTATGCGGTAATCATACTGGTAGACCAGTTATAACCAATGTTCGCGGATGCTTACCTTTTTCGACCTTTACAATTTTACTGATAAATTCAGAAGCTGTGATAGTGCCAGCGGACATGTCGATTATAGGTCTGTTTGGTTTTCCTGCGATTTTGCGCTTACCATCCACCTTGCAAACTATGACAAGGCTATTTGGCGAATTGACAATATCAAATCGCATACCATGGTGGATATTGGCATTTGTCAATACCGCACCTTCCAGCCATATTCTAGGTTTACCCCTATTCATGCCAATTTTACGAGTGACTAATGGTGATTTTTTCATAATAATATTCTCTTGTGGTAGTGCGAAATTGCACTAGTCAGGATAGCAGATTGCTATCCTGAATGGTTCCAATTTAACCTTTTAACATTGTAACATTGTAAAATCTTTCTTATCCAGTACGCCGGCTTTTACCAGTTTGCCGTCTAAAAACATATTGAACACGGTCAGCCCATCATCGTCAGTATACCGCTCAACGCTGATTGTGGCTAGCTCATGCGAATTACTAGAGCTAGTGCCTACTCTGATTTCTTGCCTAAATCCATCGCTGCCGAATGAGCAATCGCTTTTTCGTTTTGGATTTGAAATGATGTTATAGATAGGTGATGATTTCATAATAATATTCTCTTGTGGTAGTGCGAAATTACACTGATAAACCGTAGTGGCTTATCGCTGTAATCCGCTGGTCATTTCGACCGCCACTATTGACGGTCGCTGATTCACAAAAGAAGAATATATTATTTAGCTAGTGTTGTAAGGTTTACAGTTTCTTTCGATCTCAATGGGGCTGCTACCTCTGCTAGCTGATTCTATGGCGATTTGGGTCAGGGAAGAATAGTATGCCCTGTTTTGTTTTGGCAGTGCGGGGTATCTTGTATGCGTCAAATTCGCGTCCGCTTCTGTTTTTTCTAGCTCTGCTACTCTTGGGTAGAATCTTGCTGGTTTTCGCTGGCCGCCTTGCCATGGGAATCAATATAGCGCCTAGTTTGCGGATAACAAGTTTTATTTTGCATTTGTCGCATATTGAATAGTAATCCGCTGTTTATGTCGCATTTACGACAGCCTATTCATCACTGTGTGTAGAATCGGTAACGCTGATAGAGAGGTTATCACTATTGCTATATAAGTAACAGGCATTATGAATTCTCACTGTCAGGTTTCTATGTCATTGAATTTAAAGGAATGTTACGTTGTTACTCTTTTTACCTGATATTTTGAAGGCATTGTGTATTTTTTACTAGTGTGATTTTATTTCAATATGGTCAGTAGAATACCGGACTAAATCGGTAACAATGGTTACATTTCGTGTAGCCTCAATATCATGCGGTCAAATCCAGACTCTGAGCGTTATTGTATACGTTTTGGGTATGAGCTAGCGAGTAGGCTATCAGCGTTACCGATTCTACACTTGATAGCCCAGTAATCACTACCTTGATAATCGGTAACACTAACACTCAGACTATCAAGAATAACAACACTCAGACTATCAGGCATTGAGGCTATCATGATACTGAGGCTATCATGGCATTGAGGCTATCATGGCATTGAGGCTATCATGGCATTGAGGCTATCAACACTAGTGCGGATGAATAGCAGACTATCAGGCACCCAGCAGTAGCCACCAAATCCAGGAAAACAATGTACCCGCACACGGGAGCGTTATTGTATGCGCGAGAAGCGACCCCCACCCCCCGAAAGCGCCGAATCGATCTTACTATTACCACCCACAGTGTTGCAAAATTCAAAAATGAAAAAAAAATCTGACAGTTGTAGTGTCACCCAAGAACGCAGAAACGCAGACACACTGACACCCTCACTACCATATCTCAAAAAATCGAATCCTTGACAACAGAAGCACATGCGGTTACTATCGCGCACATGAGCAATGTAATCGACCACCCCAGCAGCGTTAATGCGCGGACAGATCGCGACAAGGCGCGGGAGAACCTAGCCCGACAGCTACGCACTAATCAGATGATGCGTGAGTCGGCGCGGGAGCGAATAAATGCTAGCCAGATCATTGACCAGATAGGTGAGATCGAGGCGCAGCTCATGGGGAGTTACACCGAAGGGACGAAAGAACACATCGACACCGCCACTGGGGAGATAACCAAGGTCACCGTGCAAACACCGATCCCAATGGAGAGGGAGATCATACAGGCGCTCAAGATAAGAGCGGATATCAAGTTCAGGCTGCTGGGGAAGGTGCTGCCTGACCTCAAGGCTACTGAGTCGATCAGTCATAATGTGCATGATCATCAGCACGCGCACCTTCACGCGCCTGTGTCATCCGTTGAGATGGCTACGCGGATACAGCTATGGCAGAAGCAGATCAAGACGCAGAAGCAGGAGGTTAAGGTGATCAACGAGATACCCGCGACTACGCTGATGCTAGCGTCACTGGAGCATAAGCCTGCTGGGGAAAGTTGCGTCGAAGCAACTTTTGAGAGGGAGTACGACTGGGAATGAAGATTTCGAGACTGATCGACTGGTGGAGAAGCGAGGGTTCTTACCATCGCACCAAGGCTGATGAGAAGCCGCACCGTACACAGAAGGCTAACGCTCAACATGCGGAGTATCATCATGGACAGGCTGACGCATTGGAGCGGAGCGCAACTGAGTTGGAGAATAGCTTATGAGCAACAAGGGCGGAGGGGGAGGCATCAAGGCGAAAGGGGTAAACCAGCCATGGTTCAATAACAACGTAGCCAAGCGTCGAAAGGCGCGGAAGGTAGAGGCGAGAGCGAGGAAGAAGAATCGATGAGCTACGACGATGACCTTAGCTTCCTCGACGGTCTATCGAGTGACATGCCTGACTTTGAACACATGTCGTTCGAGGACACGGTAAACTTTGTCGAAGCACTGTCCGATGCCGAGAAGCGGAACATGCTGGAGAGCATGAAAGACAAGCAACCCAGTCTGCTACCACTTCCAGGTCCTCAGACGATGGCGTGTGAATCGGAAGCCGACCTGACGTTATATGGCGGAGCCGCTGGTGGTGGTAAGACCTTCCTAGCCATCCTGTTAGCCCTGACACGCCATATACGCACGCTCATGATACGTAAGGAAGCTAGCCAGCTCTATGCTGTGCAGGATGAGATTGAAGGTCTGCTAGGCAGCAGGGATGGCTTCAACAGCCAAAACGGGATATGGAGACTACCAAACAATGAGATCACTGACCCCTATGGTGAAAAGCCTTCACGACAGATACGCTTCGGTGGACTTAACAAACCTGGAGACGCAGCTAAGTATCAAGGTGCGCCTCGTGACTTACTGATCGTGGATGAGGCAGCTAACATCACCTTCGAGGAGTTTGTATTCCTTACCGTATGGGAGCGTACAGCCATCATAGGGCAACGAACGCGCACCATCCTATGCTCTAACCCCCCTACGGATGCAACGGGCATGTGGATGGTCAGGCTATTCGCCCCATGGCTCGATCCTGAGAATGACAACCCTGCTAAGGACGGAGAGATACGCTGGTTCATCACTGTGGGTGACGACGACATCGAGGTAGCAAACGGAGAAGAAGTTGAGATCGACGGGCAGTTCTACTCGCCCCAGTCTCGTACCTTCATATCAGCCAAGGTCGATGATAACCCACACATGATCGCGTCAGGGTACAAGCGGAAGCTACAGCGGTTGCCTACCTACCTACGTGACCGGATGCTACACGGACACTTCCTATCCAGCCTTGAAGACGATGAGATGCAAGTCATACCGACCGACTGGGTAGAGGCTGCGGTACAACGCTGGAATGAAAGCCCCGACATGTCTGATCGCCGCATGACCGCGCTAGGTGTTGACCCAGCGAGAGGTGGAGCGGATGAAATGGTCATGTCACCCATACATGGAAATTGGTTTGCACCCTTAGTCAAGATTCCAGGTATAGACGTACCTACTGGGCCTTTGGGTGCAGCAGAGGTTGTGAAGGCGCGGAGAGATGCTGCCCCGATCAAACTCGATGCTATCGGCGTAGGCACTAGTGTATATGACAAGCTGATGGAGAATGAAGTTGACGTTGAGCCTATGATCGGAAATGAGGCTACCGACGAGATAAGCAAAGACGGTCTGTTCCACTTCAAGAACAAACGTGCGCTATGGTATTGGCGAATGCGGGAGGCACTCGACCCCGAGAGTGGTAACAAGATATGCCTGCCACCCGACAAGAAGATGAAAGCTGACCTGTGCGTATTCACGTACAAAATACTCGAAGGTAACATCATACAGGTTGAATCCAAGCCACTAGCCAAGAAGCGGATAGGTCGATCTCCTGATGCGGGAGACAGTGTGATATATGGTAATAGTGGCTCTAAGATGCTGTCAGACTTGCGTAGAGGCTCGAAAAGGTTTAAAGTAATAACGACATCATCCTACCGACAGAGACAAATGCAATGACAGAGGAAGCAACCCCAATCAAACCCCCCATGACTCAGGAACAGGTCGAGTCATGGATCATGCTGAAAGGCCAAGGTAAAGACCGCTGGTTTACGATCCGCATTCTCGACGACGAGGTGGGGCAAGACCCGACCATGATCGCCCTGATGGAAACTGTCAGTGACATGATCTTCGCAGGCATTCAGGACTTACCATTTCAGGAAGCCGAAGTGTTGCGAAAGAAGCAACAAGGCAAGGTTTCCAAGGCTGTTAAAATTGAGGTGGTGAAATGAGCGGCGGCGATCCGTGGAAGCATCGTAGTAAGGGCATGTGCTGTGCAACGTGTATGTGGTATGTCGAAAAGGGAAAGTCGAAAAACAACTTTGGGAGATGCCGGAGACACTCCCCTTCCATGTCAGGCTATCCGGCTGTATTCGGTAATGACTGGTGCGGTGATCACAAACTTGACGAGACAAAACTATGAAACTGCAAGAAATTAAATCGAGGTTTGATGCCTTATGGGGAATTCGCAAAACTCCAGAACAGACATGGGACTTGATCGAGAAGTACATAAGTCCGATCAGGGGCGGGAAGTTCTTTCAGGATCAATCGAGCGAACACGAGATCGATTGGCGTCGAGGCCGCGATGTGTTCGACTCGACTGCCGTACTCGCGGCAAATACCTTAGCGTCCTCTGTTCACGGTGCATTGACGAATCCATCGAGCAAATGGTTTGAGTTGCGATTCAGAGAGACCGCACTTAACGACGATGACTCAGCGAAAGAGTGGATACAAGCCTGTACCATGGCTATATGGCACGCACTGCAAGAGTCAGACTTCAACCTACAGATCAACGAAGCCTACATCGATCTCGTAGCGTTTGGAACGTCCTGTGTCGTAGAGGAAGCGGAGAGTGAAATCTCATGGCAAGGGTTGAACTTCTCAACACTGCCTATCCGCGAAGTCTACTTCGAGCAAAATCACAAGGGAGGCATTCTCAACTTCTACCGACGATACGAGTGGAATCCACTTCAAATCCTCGACAAGTTTGGTGAGGATGGCACACCCGATTTAATCAAGGAGAGAGCAAAGCAACCCTCTCAGGCTGATACAAAGTATCGTGTCATCATGTGTATCTATCCGCGCAAGAACGGAAAGATGGATACCAGCAAACCAATTCAACCGAAGAACCGACCCTTCGGTGTGAAGTATGTCTTACATGAGACATGTGAGATGCTGGGTGAGGAAGGGGGTTATTACGAGATGCCATCATTCATCGCACGTTGGCAGAAAGCCAGTGGTTCCGCTTGGGGCTTCGGTCCTGGAACCATGTGTCTCAGCGATGTGATGACACTCAACACAATGGTAGAGCAGCGGTTGTCCTCTGCTGCGAAAGTCATCGATCCCCCTGCACTGGTTACTGAGCGAGGCATGTTATCCGATCTCGATCTCAGACCTGGAGGACAGAGTGTGGTACGTGACATCAAGGGTGTCGCACCCTACGAGTCAGCAGCACGCTTCGATGTGGCCGACCATCTGATCACAGGGTATCAAGAACAGATCAATAAAATGTTCCTTGTGGATCGGCTCGAACTGAAAGAGTCACCAGCCATGACAGCGACCGAAGTGAATGCGCGGTTTGATCTCATGCAGCGGTTGCTTGGGCCAGTCTTCGGTCGTTTGCAAACTGACCTGTTAGACCCGCTAATCGAGCGAACCTTTAGCATTCTGTTACGTGGCGGTCAGTTTCCACCTATGCCGGAAATCCTAGCGAACCATGAAGGTGACTTTGATGTTGACTACGTTGGGCCGATGGCGAGAGCGCAGAAGTCTGACGAGATTGGCATGATCAATCAGTGGCTTGGAATGATGGCAGAGATGGGTCAGGTATTTCCTGAGATGGCAATACTACCTGATCCTGCTGCTGCTGGACGAGAACTTGCGAAAGTGATGAACGTACCAGCAACTGTTGTTCGATCCAAGGATGAAGTGGACGAGATAGTCAAGAAGAAGGAGCAGGAAGCCTTGCAAACCAAACAGCTAGAGATGGCTATGGCTGGAGCAGAAGGTGCGAAGAATCTCGGAGCGGGTGCCAAGAACATGGCAGACGCTGGGATGTCAGTACAATAATTAAACTTATCGGGAGATAAATAAATGAAGAAGCTATACGTAATGATCGGAGCAATGCTTGCGTTGTTCGCAACACTGTCACCTGTTCAGGTGAACGCTGCTGGGCCATGTCATATTGGTGAGCTGTTCGTTTGTCCAATCTACTGTCTGGTTGTCGAGGGATCGAGAGCAGAACTTGGCGGTCAGTGCGCCGGAACTAAGGAGAAGGAAGTAGCAACGTAAGTTGCTTCGACGCAACTTTTTTAAATTACATTTTCGGAGAGAACGATGAACAACCCTATTATGAAATATTTTGAGTACGCCCATCTGCCAGTTCACCTACAGCTTGTGAGTAAACCTATCGGTGAGCTGGCAGCACAGATGGACAGCCAACTGCCTCAGTGCGCTGAGACTAGCGCGGGACTCCGCAAGCTCTTAGAAGCGAAGGACTGTCTTGTCCGTGCGGCGTTGTCATAATGCCCACATCAGTAGAAGACATTCGCCGCAGACTTCGCCATAAGTCTGCGGCAGTTACAGAGTTTATGAACTCCCCAATCGGGAAGTCCATTATCGAAGCTCTGGAAGAAGAATTTTTTAATGGCGAACTTTTTGACCCCGATCCCTATGCAACCGCATTCAATTGTGGTCGTCGGGATGTGGTCGTTTACTTACAACAGTTAAAGAATTATCCTTCGGAGGATATCAGCAATGCCACTTGAATTACCTGACGGTTGGAGAGACCAACTACCCGAAGACATCAAAACGAACGGAGTGTTCGATGATGTCAAGACTATTGACCAGATGGCTACGATGATTGTCAATGGTCGAACTGCACAAGCACACTCCATACGAATTCCTGGAAGTGATGCAAATGCTGAGACTCGCACAGAGTTTCTGACTGACCTACAAGGCAAAGTACCAGACCTCGTGTATGTTGGTGAGGGGGCCGATCTCTCAAATGTCTATGACCGTATGGGTCGTCCAAAAGAATCGACTCAGTACGAGCTGGGAGACATTCCCGACCCCTTGACAGGTAACTTCGAGAACCTGACGAAGAAAGCTCACGAGTTAGGTCTGTCGAAGACTCAACTCAAAGGCATGACCGAAACTATCCTCGGTGATTTCAACGACAGCATGAACGAACAGGCTGGCAAGATGGAGAAGACAAAGCTGGAGTTGAAGACAGAGTATGGAGATGCGATGTCGGACAAGCTGGGTGTTGCGTCAGACTTTGCAAAACAGTTAGGCTTCGATGCTAACTTCTCAGCAGCTATCAAGGACGGCATGATGGGTCTTGAGAACATGAAGGCTTTCGATAAGATCATGGATGGTTTTGAGTCAACAGGCCCACGTATCGGCGGAGAGCTGGGAGATGGCGGTCGAACTAACATCACTCCCTACGAAGCGGAGCAGCAGCTTACGGAGATGCAGAACAACAAGACTCATCCGTTTAACAACCCCAGTGACCCCATGCACGCACAGGCAAAACAGAAGTTTGTGGAGTTGGTTACTGCTGCGGAATCTGGAAAAGTTCAAACTGAGACTGAAAAGTTTCGAGCGGCTCAGAATTCTGGTTGACAAATCGTGGGCTTGGGATGTATAATCGCGCCCAAGTCCACGACAACTACCCGCAACGGCTGGTCGTTGGATAAATTACAGGGCCGACCTTTTCGGTAGCTACCCTTCCAAACCAAACTTATATGGAGGATAGCTAAAGTGGCTACCGATATCGATAAAGTCTACATCTCAACATTCGAGCGCATACTGCGCCATCTCGCCCAACAGGGCATCACCCGCTTACGTCAATACGTTACTGAACGGTCAACCAATGGTACAGACCACGGTTGGGAACGATTGACTGCTTCAACGTCAACCCCGAAAGCTGCTGGTCTGGTAGCTACCCCGTCAACTGGTGGTACGTACTCCAGACGACTGTCTGTTGCTGCAACCGAACATGCAGGCGACAGCACCCAGCACGAAGACATCGTTCAGATGCTCATCGACCCCAACAGTAATCAGGCAATGTCTCTTGCCATGGCGATTCGTCGCGCATGGGATGACAAGATCATCGCTGCTGCCACTGGTGATGCGACTGACGGTGACGGGGTAGCTGTTGTATACGATACTGCGAATCAGCAGATCGTTGCTGCCAGTCAGATCACTTTCGATCTGGTCACTCAGGTTCAAGAGAAGTTCCTGGAAAACGACATCGAACTCGATACCGAAAAGGTTTTCGTTGTTGGGCCGAAGCAGATTCGCAAGCTGATGCAGCTTACGGAACAAACCAGTGCTGACTACGTGGCTCGTGAGATGCTACAGAAGCTGTCTACCACTGGCATCTGTGCAAACTGGATGGGCTTCACATGGGTAATGTCTACCCGCCTTAACGTCACCGCTGGTACGCCTGATACGATTGACTGTATCGCGTTCACCAAACGTGGACTGGGTATGCAGATGAACCGCGACATGCTGGTTCGTGTTGCAGAAGACCCAAGTCAATCTTTCGCATGGCGCATCTACTGCGCTACCACATTCGGTGTGGTTCGTGTGGAAGACGAGCATGTTGTCTGGTTGCAGGTAGAAAACACCTAAGACCCCTGATGGGGAAAGTTGCTTCGACGCAACTTTCCCCATTTTCATTTTCATTATTTAAATTGGAGAACTTCAAATGGCACTAACAAAACACATGACACAGGGCGATCTTTTACGGATTCGCAAGCTCATGGCTCAAGGCGTAACCGACATTGCTACGATTCAAGCGACTGTCCCTATTTCAACTCCACGTATTCAGCAAGTTCTGAATGCCGGACTGGAAGGCCCAGCACAGGCAGCAGCAGCACAAGCTGCTAAAGATAAAGCTGAACTGGCAGCAGCCAAAGCAGGAGAAGCAGCGCAAGCAGCGGACAAGGCAGCAGCAGTAGCAGCCAGTCTAGCTGTAGCAGCAGCACCCGCTGAAGCTGGTCCTGACGTTCCTGACGTAAAGCAACCGACTGCTGCACAGAAAGCAAAAGCGAAAGCTGCTGCCAAAGCTGCCAAAGTCGATCCAATCAGTTAATCTAACGGAGTACGTTATGATCAGAGGTACAAAAAACGAGGGCATTTCAAGCCTGACCAAAAAGCGACACGAGGCTTTGGGGTTGATCGGAGGCGGCATCGGAGGCGAAAGTCTTGAAGCCGTTCATGTCATCGCCACTGGCGAGATGGTAGAACGGGCAGATGCGGTTTCTGATCATACCACTACCGTCAGTGACTTTCCATCGGACGCATTCAACGGAACTTTCGAGTAAGTCATGGCTAGTAGCGAAGTAGCTATTTGTAATATAGCACTGGGCTGGTTGGGCGGCGATCTGATCATTAGTCTCGATGATCCTAGCGTCGAAGCTAAACTTTGCAAGGCGAACTATGGACCGCTACGTGACGCTGTACTAGAGGAGCGTGAGTGGACGTTCGCTGTTAAACGCTTAGAGTTCTCCCAATTACAGGATGCGCCTCTCTACGGCTTCGACAGAGCCTTCCAGATACCTCCGCAGGTCATACGTGTATTACAGGTGTCGTTGTTCGATGCCTCTGTCACTGAGTCCGGTGCAGGTGCTAACGGTTTCCGTGCCAGTGCGCGATCAGGGACAGGCCAAGGCAGGGAGACTAGAATCGAATGGTTGAGGGAAGGTGACACTGTTGTAGCCAATAGTGCAGAGCGGATAGTATCGCGGTCATTGATCAGGATCACTGACACAACCAAGTTCTCACCAGCTTTCGATCAATGCCTTGCAGCGCGGATTGCAATGGATTTGGCTATCCCTATCACCAATAGCGAGAAGATGCAAAAGTCAATGGCTGCGATGTATGGTGAGAAGATATCTCTCGCCGCTTCCAGTGACGGTATGCAGGGTCGGTCGTATAATGTCCGATCCGATTCTCTGACGATGGTGAGATGAAGTGCCAAAGCTACAACGCAGCAATTTAAGTTTCCAAGCAGGAGAACTATCCCCTCGTTTTTTCGGACGTAGTGATACCGAAATCTATTCTAAGGGTTTGGCTATTGCGGAGAACGTGTGGATCGATAAGCGCGGCGGCGCATTCAAGCGAGGCGGTTTAGAGCATGTCGCACGAATTGATGCCAACGATGCCCGACTTTTCACTATCCAAGTCTCCCGTGTCCAATACTACACCATCGTCGTATTCCACGATCTGCTTCTAGCCAAGGGTCAAATGCTGATCGTGGCTCCAGGAGCTGGCCTACTTGGAAACAATTTACTGACCAATGGTAATTTTGCCGGTGTTGGAGTTGGATGGAACAGTAGTGTTGAACCAGCTAGTTCACAGGTACTGTTCAATGTAGGCGAGGCTGTATTACGACCAGAGCAGGATAATCCAGAATCAGTTGTTAATGGCAATTTCCAACAGCAAGGACTTGACTGGACTTTGCGAGAGCAACCCGCAGCATCAGAGGTTACTTTTACTGTCGGGTCTTGTAGCATGATTCCCCGAGGTAACAATGGTGACGTTGCAGGTATCGCGCAACAACTGACTGGCACAGCAGGAGAAGTCCATACGATAAAGGTCACTGGTGATTTCGGCGGCGATACGAAACTGATGGTAGGCAATGCAGAGGGCGATGCCACATACCTTGATACTGTGATCAATAACTTGTCTTCGGGGCAAGAGGTTCAATTCACTCCAGCAGCTTCACCTTTTTGGATTACCATTGACTGTGAAGGGCTTGCGGGAACATACGCCACACTAGAAGATGTGTCAGTAGAAGAACAGATCATAAAGACAGCAGCGATATCACAAATGGCAACCGTAGTTGCGGCTATAACCGATCCCCATCTGGTCATTATCGGACAGTCGGGTACAGAGCGGTTGCATGTACTGATCGGCACAACCGAAGGTGCTAGTGACATTGCGGCTTTCGACTCTACTGCCCATGAGATCAGTGGAGTCTTCACACCAAACAATGCTACCTACTGGGTAACAGTGTTGGCTGATGGAGATGAGATTGTCGAGGCCAAAGTTAATAATGTCGCTACTGCGGCGGAAGCTGCAAGCCATCCTTTGGGAGTGGTGATGGACGCTCCATGGACGGAGACACAGCTCAATGAGCTTCACATGGTAGAGGTGCCTAGTGGTAAAACTTTGTATTTCACTCATCCAAATGTGCCAGTATACAAGCTGATATACGACCATGCTCTTGACACATTCGTTCCATTGGCAATAGTGGATTTCCTCAACCCTCCTCCTCAATGGTCAGGTACAAACCATCCGGCTACCGGAGCGCACTTCCAAGGTCGCTTATGGCTTGGTGGTTCTCCTGGAGAAGGGCAAACTATGTGGGCCTCAGTGTCAGGTTCTCCAGAGGACTTTACAGTGACAGGCGGCGAAGACTCGTCAGCACTGGAATTCACCCTACAGGAATTCGGTCGTATTGAATGGATGCTTGGCACTAAGAACCTGTTGATTGGCGCGGAGAACGGTGAGCATATCGTAACCTCTGACTTGGGTGTTATTACTCCTAGCGATTTTAAAATCGAACAGCAATCTTCGTTTGGATCAAATAACATGCAGGCTCTCCAAGTAGGTGAGAAGGTGTTTTATTTGACCCCTGACGGGCGTAAGCTCAGAGCCATGGCTTATCAATGGCAAGAGAATAACTGGCTGTCACAAGACCTCACGTTCGCCTCAGAGCATGTGACACAGGGTATCGGCATTCGCAGTGCATGGTCGCAGAATCCAGAGTCTATATTCGCCATAATATTGAAAGATGGCACTATGGCAATGCTGACCTATGATCGTACAGCAGAGACAGTTGCATGGACTCGTATCGTCACTCCTGACATGCTTCTTAAAGATATAACCACGGGTCGTCGTGATGGTATAAACGAGCTAGTGACAGTTGGTTCGCGTGTGGCAGGTAAAATTGATGTTGAAGCTAGTTCATCAACTAAGCAGAAGTTGGATTCGTTCGTGTCCGTGTTTGATGCAGGGGGTACTGACATCATCACAGGACTTGAGCATCTTGAAGGAAAGACAGTGCGCCCGATTGTAGATGGAGCGGTCAACCCGTTAGTAGTAGTGGTTGGAGGTCAAGTCACCACACAGCAGACCGGACAACAGCTATACGCTGGCATTCCTTATAATGCTACTATCAAGACCTTACCGCCAGATATTCCACAAGATCAGATACGTTCATGGAAAAAGCGATGGAACAAAGTGTGGGCGTTAATGTACCTTTCCAAGCAGCCTATCATCAACGGCACCAGACCTCCTGATCGTACACCCTCGACCCCGATGGATACGGTAGAACCTAATACCTCTACGCATTACAAAACGGCAAACTTGGGTTGGGATGACTTCGGGCAGGTCACAATTGAAGAAGACTTGCCAGTTAATATGAACGTGCTTGCCATATACGGTGAGATGAGAGCGGAGGATATATAATGGGCATGTTTGATATGTTTTTTGGAGATGGCGGCGAGTACGAAGCCAAACGTAGAAATACTAAATCGGCACACGATCTGTTCGGTAGAAGCGGAGCAGCTTACACAGGGAATCGTGAACAGATAGGAACCCAGTACGGTAAAGATTTGTCTGCTGCTAGAGCGCGAATGGGAGCCAGCGGTGCGTCTTCAACCGAAGGCCCAGCATGGCAGAGGATCGTCGGCGGGTTATCTTCTCGTCGTGATGAAGCACTTGCACGGGTACAAGGTGAGCAAGACGTATTTGAAGCCAGCACTTCCTATCAGTTAGTGAGAGAAGACTTTGCCAGTATGGGGCAAGTTAAACAGATAAGAAAATCAAGACCTATGGACGGTGGACAATCCAAAGGTAGAGAAGCGTATTATGTGCCAACTTATCAAGCTGAGGGTATGACAGGAGAGAGTTTTCTCAATGATGAACAAAAGGGAATGGTTAAAGACAGCGGTTTATCCACTAGATCGGACTACGCCGCCAGCATCAAACCAAGCTGGGAAGAATATCAAGAGTTTCGCTTCGGTTCGGATGAGGATAAGGCTGCTTTCTCCGACAGCATGACTAGCCGGATCGAAGCGTCTAATATCAAGTATGGGAAAATACAGGCACAGGATACTGTGATAAGGGCGGCGCGAGATGAGGCGAAAAGAAAAATGTACGTGCGCGATCAAAACAGGAAATAGGAGAAACTAATGCCTTGGGTAATGCTAGCGGTCACGATATTTGGAGCAATCCAAAGCTATCAGGCGGGTAAGCAGCAAGAAGCGTTGGCGCGAGAACAGGCTGCATTGGCTGATCGCAACATGGTTCTTGCCAATGAAGAACTGGGAGAACAAATTCGTCGTCAGTCCGAAGAAGACAAGCGAGTACGCTCAACAGCACTGGCTAGAGCCGCAGCATCAGGCGCGGAGCTATCAGGCTCACCGCTTGCTTACCTTGACTATATGGAGGAGGAGCAAGGGCGGCAACTTAACTGGATGAAGACCGCAGGAGCTTCTCGTATCCGCTTGCAGAATGAGGGCGATCAGATTCGAGCCAGTGCTGGGATAATGAAAGGGAAAAATCAACAATGGGATGCACTGTTCACTGGAGTATCTGGTGCTGCGGGTATCTCAAATAAGTATGGGCTGTTCACATGAAGCTACCTGACGTAAAATACAGACAGGTTGAAACGGTCGGTCGGCATGACTTGGGCGCACTTGATGCTATGGCTGCTGCTGTCGGACAACGTGGTCAGGTGATGCAGCAGGGCGCGGGGATGCTGGTCAGCGCATCTCAGGACTACCTTGATAGAAAGCAAAACGCCGAATACGACGATCAGATTGCATCGATGCAGATTGAGTTTGACGAGTGGAACAAACAGTATGGGGCCAAAGACGTATTCACTGCTGATGAGGTTACAGCGTTGGGATTACCTAGCCATCTCATTAACACTACACAAACTACAAGTGATGGTGGCGGGAGACAGATAAAGTCTAAGCGTGACAACATTCCTGCATACGAGGTATACCCCCATCTGCTTAGAGCTAAACTAGCAGGCATGACAGCGGACAAGGTTGAGAAGATTAGCAACCCTCATCTGCGTAAAGAGTTTGCACGTAAGGCAGATGTCAATGCAGCGAATCTCAACTTGCAAGCAGCGTTCAATGCGGAGAACCAGCAAGAGAAGTTCGTGCTCGACAAAGCTATATTCGATTATCAGAATGCAGGTGACCGAGGAGATGGGATAGCGGGAGAATTCTACATCGATGGAGCAGCTACCGACGATCTCCACAAGGAGAAAATGCGACAGGATTTGTACTACCGTGTAGAGTATTCTGACGCTTCCGGTGCTTTACGATCTAATGACCCTGAGACTGTCATGGTTTGGCTGTCAAGACTAACCGATCCCCAATACGAAGGAGACCTACCGGAGCCACAACGTCAGGCATTCGCTGGTGCTTTACAAACGAAACTCGATATCTTGGGTGCCAATCAAGTAGCGGAACTAGATCGGCAAGAGGGTATCCGGTTCGTCAACATGGTTGAGAAAACCAAAACAGGTGGATCGTCATTGGCCGAAATCCAGGAAGGGTTCGACAAGCATGTTATCGATCCTGACGATGCGGAAGGATGGACAGCGGCCCAGTATGGACGTTTGATGGACTTGCAACGTGGCTATGAACAATCAGTGATAGTAGAGGATCGACGACTTGAAGCTGAACGTGTGGCTCAAGAGAAAGCCGACAAGATTCAAACAGACAAGGCTTATAAAAAGGCCAATGGGTTGTTCATCAGTGATACCCATGCGGGGATAGATAAAAACGAGGTTCAGATACCTGATGTAGAACGTAGCTATGCTCAGTATCTTGATAGCCTTGAAACTGGAATACCGAATCCTAATACGGTGAATGCCAGCCAGCGTACAGCTCTACGTCATCACATCATGGAGCGTGACAACAAGGCGAAAAAGGCTACTGAGGATTTCACCCTTGGCAAAGCACTTGTCGATGGTAAGCAACCCGCCAATCGTGAGAACGGTAAACATCAGACAGGGATAGACAAGTATGTGGAGGATATGCAAATAACCAGTGTTAGCGAACTAGTAAAGATCACTCAAGATACTAACATCATGCCACAGGTGATGGAGGATGCTGTTGTTCATTCTGCATATAACCTGAAAGACGGGGAAGGTATTCCAGGTTTAGCAGTATGGGGGTCTCTCAGTAAAAAAGGGATGCACGGTAAAATGGACGTTGGAGCTTCCGTTGGTGATCTGATGAACACTGCATGGGAATACCATCGCAACGGTATGAGTGCGGAGGAGTCATTGACTAAGGCTCACGAGCTTTCTCAGATGCCAGAGTCGGAGCGTGAGTACAATAAAAAGGCGTACAAGGAACTGAATGCTTACGACAAGAACATGGGTTTTCTCGAAACTAAGATGGAGGACGACGAAAATAGCCTCTACCCCTTTGATGCCGGATTCACTAAGGCTGCCACGGCTCCCAACTCACAGATGGGTGCAGCCTATCAATATTTGGTGGCTAAAGAATTCGAGCGGACAGGCAATCTGGATTTGGCACGCAATACTGCATGGAACAAACTGACCGAAGTGTGGAGTCCGTCTGGTGTAGGTGTCCGCATGGAAGGTATCGAAATCAGCAGCAAGGTTCGCCCTGACAGGTACGGTGTTGAACGTACCCTTGGCATTACCACTCCAGTAGCCAACAACCGTCTTGCAGCCTTTGCCGCAGCCAATGAGCTTGATGTCGGCACCATCATTGTGAATGGTGACGGGTTCACAGCCAGAGATGGTAAGTCATGGCAGATCATGGTGGTTGATCCTGATACCCTCATGATGGATCAGTTGGTTGATATTGAAACAGGGTTGCCAGTCCGCTGGATTCCTGCTGATTGGGAAGATGAAGGCAAGAAGTACGGCTACGAGCAGAGTGTACAGAAAGCCATTGACGAGAAGGCTAGACAAGAGTCGTTGAATATCACTCCTCCTCCTAGTAGAAAGAAGGGTAAAGACATAAGAGAACTTCGTAAAGGTCTTTCTAGCTATGAGTGATAACCTACCAGTCTCAACCCTACGCCGATATGGTGAGCGAGACATTGCCATTCAGGAAGATCAAGAGGAGCAGAAGCAGGCTCGTATCGCTGCACTTGGCCCTGATGCTAAATCGATAGCCTTCAAAGCTGGTGCCTATCGTGAAGACTATGGTATGGAGGCTATCGGACAAACAATGTTATATGGTTGGTCGGTGTTCAACAAGCCAAACTTCCCCGAAGCACCAGAGGTGGAATTCACCCCTGATCCAGACTATAGCTTCGATCAAGACGATGCTAACTTTGGTTATGATCCTCGTCAAATGGTCTATGCTCAGTCAGAGGCAGAAGCCTTTGCAATGCGGACACAGATCGATTACGAAAACGCTCAGATGCAGATCATAAGTGATCAAGGTGCTGGGACTTGGGGAGCGGTCATAGGAAGTATGCTACAACCTCACGTAGCCCTCTCTATGGCATTAACTCCGGTGAGCCTACCCCTAGCCATAGGTACAGAGATGGGCCTTGAGGGAGCTTCTGAGGCACTCTTACATTCTCGTCAATTAACCCGCACAAAAACAGAGAGTGCGTTTCAGATTGTCTTTACTGGAGCTGCTGTCGGTATCCTTGGAGCTGGTAGCCGGATGCTGAGTAAGGAGCCGTATAAGCCTGACTCAAAACTGATCGATGATATCAACGAAGGTGCCTATGAAGGGGAGCTGGTTGTCGGCACTGGAGCTGACAGTGCATCCGCAATGCGTGCCGGATCAGACATCAGTGCAGCAGAGGACAAGTTGATCGGCGGTAAGCTGGCTGACACCTTTGCCATAGGGCAGATATCGAACCTTGTCAATAGCCCTGCCAGAATCTCACGCTGGGTTGCACAGAAGCTGGGTGACAACCCGTTCTTCACAGAAGCGCATAAGCTGGGTAAGACTCACGGTGTCACGGTTGAGGCATTCAACAAGGCAGCTATGGGTAAGACTGTCATTGCGGTAGAGAGAGCAGTACCTATGCAGAAAGCGTCAGGATTGAAAGCTGATGACTTCTATCATGAGGTCGGTGTAGCCATGTCGGGAGGTGATCGTCATCTCAACCCGAAGGTACAGGAAGCTGCGGAAATGTATCGAGCCGAAGTTGTTGGCCCGATTCGTGAGGCAGCAGAAAAGGTCGGCATGTTAGAAAGCTCTGCGAAGCTGCAAGGTAAACTTCTTGAGATCGAAACTCAGATTAAAGACATCATCAAAACAGGTGAAGCCGGAGCAGGTAGCAAGAAGATTGGAGATGCGGTTCGAGCAGACATGGCTAAGATTGAAGCTGCTGCCGACAAGACAACCGTCAAGCTGCAAAAGAAAGTTGATGCACTCGAAGCGAAGCTAGCTAAGACACGAGGTATCGGCCCTGATGGTAAGAAGAACACTGCTCCAGCATCGATGATCAAGCAACACAATGAGGCGCGTAAACTTCTGACCGCTCACAAGAAAACAATAGCGGAGTCCACTAAAGGTCAACGGGCAAAAATAGCTGCTATGAAAAAGCAGGACGCTACTCTCAAAGCCGCACGTAAGGCCAAGCGGGATATCAAATCAAAGCTGGCTACTGGTGGCACCTCTTTTGCAGAGTCGTACTTCCCTCGTATCTACAATCAGAATAAGATTCTGAAAAACTGGGATCGGTTAGCAAAGTTGATAGAAGAAACTTTCACTGCTGACGAAAAGATGATGAAGCAGTACGGTGCCGACAAGATCAATGAGATGGTCAAGGACACCATGGACAATATGATGATGGGTCGCTATCAGAATATGACTGTGAAGGGTGAGCCAAGTCCTACTCGCGCTCGTAGCCTTGCCATAATGGATGATGTGCTAGAAGACTTTCTTGAGAAGAATGCAACGGAAGCAATGCTCCGGTACACCCAGTCCATGCAACCGCACATTCTGTTTCGAGAGGTGTTCGAGAACCGCAGCCTTAGTGATCTGTTTGATGAGATCAGCGCAGAGTACAGGGTTATGCGTGAGAAGGAAGGCATAAGCGCGGATGAGCTTTCCGACCTATTCGCACAGGAAGGCAAGGACAAGACCAATCTGCAAACCATGTATGACCGCTTGACCAATCAAGTGCAGCGGTCAGTCAAGCCGCAGAGTCCTGTTATGAAAATATTGCAGACATCCAAGGTATTGAACACAGCGGCGATGTTAGGTGAGATCGTACTAACCAGCTTACCTGATCTCGCACGCCCGATCTCGCATTACGGTATGCGTAGCTTCGGCAAAGGCGTGTCGCGGATGGTCACTCAGTTCATGGAGGGGATAGATAGTGTCCACTCGATTCAGGCCAAGCGACTAGGTGCTGCACTCCAGCGAACACTCAACGAGAGGGCAGCACAATTCGCTGACAGCCTAGAGCCGCAAGGTAAGTGGACTCAGAAGACCCAAAAGGCTTGGAGCAGATGGTCAGGCTTTAACATGTATACCAATATAGTTGAATCGATATCCGCTCATGCAGCCATGGACTACACTCTCAGGGCAGCTAAAAAAGTTGCGTCGAAGCAACCTTTATCGGTAGCTGAGAAGAAACAAATTTCCCGCATGGGTCTGGACAGTGAAGATTTGCTTGCGATCTGGAATGAGTCAATGCAGACCATGGGAGCGCAAGAGAAGAATTTGAAGTACATGAATACTATGGCGTGGCAGGATGTAGGGCTGGCGAAACGGGTAGAGGCTGGTATAGGTTCTGACATCCATCGCACGATCATCCAGTCCGGTATTGGTGACAAGCCAGCATTCATGGACGACACAACGCTTTCCTGGTTATTCCAGTTCCAGACCTTTGCTATGCAAGCACAGAATAAGATTATTGTTGCTGGCTTACAGAATATGAATCGCCATACAGCAGAAGGGTTTGTGACTATGCTTGCACTGGGTGCAACCGTAGGCGGAATCAAGGCTACAATTCGTGGAGAGGACGTTTCAGAATGGACAGCGGATCAATGGGTGATGGAAGGTATTGACCGCTCCGGTATGTCTGGTGCTATGCGTGCGCCACTGAACATGTTAAGATGGACGCTAGCCACTTACGGTATACTTGACTCTGCACCCTCTCGATATATAGATCGGGAGCTGGAAGGGATATTCGCCCCTCCTGCTGCGGGTATGGCAGGAAACATAAGTCGTAGTGTAACTTCGGCAATAGAGGGAGACTTCGGAACTTCTGCTGAGAAGCTAGTGAAGACGTTGCCACTAAATAATTTATGGGGTGTGAGGAATACCCTGATGACTTTGGGAGACCAGTAAGATGACAGTTTCGACTACAACCAACAAGATTATATACAATGGTTTGATCGGGCAGACGATATTCGCCTATAACTTCCGTGTCGATCAAAAGGAAAACATGGAAGTGTATCTTGCTGGTACGATCATCCCTGACGGTGACTGGACAATTGACGGACTTGGTGATGCTGGGGGCGGTAACGTCACATTGAATGCCGCGCTCACTGTTGACCAGACGGTTACCCTGTTGAGGGATGTGTCTGAAACGCAAGAAGTTGATTATCAACCGTTCGACGCTTTCCCTGCTGAGACCCATGAGGGCGCACTTGATAAGCTGACCATGCTAGTCCAACAGATGCAGGAACAGGTTAGTCGATCTCCGCAGCTACCTGTAGATTCTACGCTGACTGATTACGACCTTGGCAATCCTGTTGCCGAGAAGCTCATCCAGTACAAGGCCGATCTGTCAGGACAGGAACCGTCGATCTACACAGTCCAGGAATTGATCGATAATAGCGGCGGCGATGAAATCCGCACAACTTCTCCTCCAAACCCAAAGTCAGGTGATGGTTGGTGGGATGCCGACACAGGTAAAGCCTACACATGGTACGAGGATGGAACGTCTGACCAGTGGGTCGAGCGGATACCAGTGCCGCAGTACAACGATGTGTTCGACGCCAAGCTCGATGGGTATGATGCTACTGGCCTGCATAAGGCATTTACGGGCGATCTTGATGATGTTACTACTAACTCTATGTACACCTCCGTTACTCAGGACATAACTAATCACCCAATAGAAGTGCCAAGCGATAATTCAACTGCTGTATTTATTCAAACATCGGCGTTTAATGTTAATTCTGCCATCCAACTTTTTTATATAATATCTTCTTCCACTACAGGTGTCCCATATCAACTATACTGGCGGTGGCGTTCGGGTGGAATATGGAATGCGTGGAAACTCGTAGTCGATGGCGGTGCGTTTACAGAGCGTCTGGCGGGGTATGATGATACGGGGCTGCATTCTCAATACATAGGTGATCTGAATGCCATACTGGTTAATTCAAATTACGTTATTCGCCCTAGTGATATCAGTAATCACCCTGTTGATTTTGTGGCGTGGGGGCATATCACTACTGATATGCACACTAACGCGAATAACGGCACTCAAACACTGGTTGGTATGCTGGGCGATGATAAGCTGAAAACCTGGCAGCGTAATCTCGATGGCACGGTATGGGATGCCTGGACGCTGATAATTAACGGCGCGGCTTAAACCAGGTGATCTGAATGACATCCAGCATAATTCAGTTCACCGATACGCTCCCCCCAATGTCACTAATGATCAAGCGCAGCCGGATGGAGTGGTTGATAGATACCTTGCTGGCTGCGCGTAGAAGAGCGTTGATAAACGATAAACGATAAACGAGGATATAGAGCAATGGCAATGAATTTTCCAGACTCACCAGTAGATGGTGAACAGAGTCAACAGTCCAACGGGGTTCTCTATAAGTGGAACGCATCGAAGACCCGCTGGGAGGTAATCTCAACCAACGTCAACGATACGTCCTTCGATCTGAAACTCGCTGGGTATAATGTTAATGGCACACACGTAAAGTATGACGCTGATCTTAACCTGATCGACTATGATTCTTTCTTCCACATCAATACATCATTAGCGACAAACTTCCCGATCGGCATGACGGGGCATGGGTTTGTACGGTCAGACGTAATGTTCGAAGCGAAAGATTACGTTACTCAAACGATGTACGGTGCAAACAGTACAAGCGTCTGGAAAATTTGGATGCGGAGTATGCAAGCTGGCGTCTGGGGCGACTGGAAACTCGTTATTGATGGCGGCGCATTCTCGCAGCGTTTGGCTGGTCTAAATGATGACGGTAATCACGTTAAATACAATGCTGATGTGAATGACATCGAGGACAACTCGGTCTATCATACCTCTAGCAGTGTCGCGACGAATCTTCCAGCGGATATGGACGGGCATGGGTTTATTCGGACAGACATATTTGAGGCTGATAAGGCTTATAGAACTCAGACTATCTACGGTAACACTGCAAATAATGAATTCAAGCAATGGATGCGGAGTATGCAAGCTGGCGTCTGGGGTGCATGGAAACTGGTTGTTGATGGTGAGCGACCACGTATCGGGTTTATCAATGGTGTGACTGGGGCATTAAGCAGGGGTAATGGCGGCGTAACTTGCGTAAGAGATAGCGCGGGCGTCTACACGCTGACTTTCGATCCGCCATTTGCAAACAACCTTTATAATGTTCAGGTCACGGCTGCTGATACTGGCAAAGTTGTAAGTGTCAGTTCTGGCCCTGCACCAGACACGCAACAGGTGTTTGTAACTGATCTGGTAGGTGCGCTTACTGACGGGGCTTTCGCGTTCAGCGTTAAGTCTAACGAATGAACCGCGAACCAGATGATGCACTGGAGGCACTGGGTACAGTGGTACTGATCGTTATCATTGTACTGGTTCTGACTGGGTGTACGGTTGTCTTCTGGTCAACCGGCACTGAGATAACGGATAAAGATAATGTCGGCCTAGTCGTTATCGATGCTGACGATTCAAAAAAGGGAGTAAAGAAATGACAATCTCAGATGAAGTTTTCAGAGTGACCGGACTGGGTAGTAATGATGGTCAGGCCGAACACTACGGTAGAACCACAAGCGAGTCGTTGGAGGATGCTGAACTGCGATTTGTGAATGCCCTGCTCACAACGAAGCAGGCACATGTCAACGATGCGTGGTTTCAGCTTGGTAAGGAACAAGTCTTTGCGTCAGCACAAATCAATGATATCAAACTAGAATACTGGGAAGGTCAGTAATGGCTAAGTTGAAAAAAGATGACACTGTGATAGTGATTTTTCCCTCTCACGTGGTCGGGGTAGTTGGTAGAGACGCGATAGTCAGGGAGCTTGCCGATGATAAGCGACCTTACTGGGAACTTGAAAATGTTGAAACTGGTACAACCTTTGTGGTGCCTATACCTGTCCTGATGCGGAGAGTTTAGATTTTGGACTTTGCCATTATGTCGCTACCCCGATCAGGTAGTCACATGCTCATGTCAGCTCTCCATAGCCACCCTGAAATAACAATGACAGGTGAGCTACGGATGAAGGAGAAGTTCCCGCTACCAGCCTCTGAGGGGCTTCTACGTGGATGTATCTGCCCTTCCTACAACCTGCCTGTCCCTGTAGGCATATCAGCAAGTACCCCTATCATATTCTTGCTACGTGACCTTCAAGATATAAACCGATCAAACTATCACCAGCATCTTGCCCCAGCTCCAGTCGAGGACATCACACCCCCTAAGTCGAGGCTGTCGTATCTATACAACAGGTTTGTGATGATGGAGGAGTTTATGGAGAGTCGCACAGCACCGAAGCTGGTGATATGGTATGACGAGTTATGTGGTAACAACGATGCGCGGATACTGCACCGATCAGCAGAGATATGTTATTTTCTAGGAGTACATGAGCAGCCATTGCGACCGCTCACATACAAACCTACTTAGAACTTATCGCTCGACCCGTAGATTAGGCCGATCACTAATACTAGGAATATAACTAGGCAATCCCAATTCTCTTTAATAAATTTCATGTTACCCCCAAAAAGTTGCGTCGAAGCAACTTATCCAATTAGACCTTTCATCCTATTCGACAGTCTGCGGACATCCTGCTTAAAGTTCAAACGTGCATTCTTTTCATTGGCACTACAGCTCTGTCCAGTGAATGCCCTAAAGTTGTTGCCAACATCGTCCGTGATGTGGCAACAGACATGACCCGCATGTTCGATTGTTATGCTGTTGCATGTAAAGCCTAGCCGTATGATAACCGCCTCGATACTTTTCAATCGTTTGCGTTGACCGCTCATGTTACTCCCCGTTACCCCCTGTTACTATCTCTGTAAGCTCATCGATACGGTTTCTGAGTATTGTGATCTCACCTCTGAAATCAATTTTCATTTGCTCCTGCTCTGCTTCAAGGCATATGATACGTTCTCTGTTACCAGCACCAATGCTGTTCACACCCTTCCCGTATTTAAGTTTCAAATCCATAGACGCAACTACACGACTAATCTTATCCTCGTTAGCTGGTCTGGATAGCACCATTTCGGCGTTGATTTTTTCTGCAAGTTCGTCTCGCTGAAATTTCAATACCCCGTCAACAGCTTCAAGTGATAATATGTATTTGATCATACGCGCATTGTCTTTGGGTGTGTAGTCTTTCTGTCCTGTTGTACTCATAATATTTCTCCGATATAGTTTATATAATTCCACGTTTCTTTCGTCCATACTCACGAATGAGTTCGCGGACTTCTGATTCAGTGGATCGTTTTACCTGTAACGCTGCCCTGACTAGCAAGTCAGTGGTATCGTCAACAAGGATGCGGTGAACCATCACGGTAGGACTGGTCTGCCCCTGCCGTGCGATTCGTGAATTGGATTGGTAGTACAGCTCGTAGCTCCAGTTTAGGCCGAACCAGATGACGTTGTGGCAGGCTGTCTGTAAGCGGTCAACACCGTGACCCATACTGGCAGGGTGAGCGATGATCATATCAAGGTTGCCGCTGTTCCAGTCAATGATAGCCTGATTGAAGTCACCATCGCTGGTCTTCGAGCTGATCCACTTGGCATCAGGGAACTGTTTCAATATTCGCTTGGCCTCATGTTGGTACTGGTAGAGCAACAACACTGGCTGTCCCTCCAGCTCATCAACCAGATCGATGAGGGCATCGAGCTTGACACTATGGATCAGCTCCCAGTCAGGTAAACCTGGATTAAGGTATACGCCACCACCAGCAAACTGGAGGCATCGATTGACAAGTGATGCGCGGTTGAAGATCGGGACATCGTGACCGCTCTCTAACTCGATCAACATCTCCCGCTCGATAGCATCGTATCGCTCCTGCATATCAGCGGGGAAGGTGAGCATGATGTCGTTCTCGATCATGTCCGGCATGGTGATGTAGTCTGAGGCTACGAGATCAATGGTGATGTCCGCTAGCTTCTCAGTGATCTGATCCTTGGAACTTTCAAAGGCTTTCCACTTCGTACCCATGTAGTCGGACAGGTAGAAGTAGGTAGAGCGGAATGTAGTGTGACTCTGACCTAACCGCTCTCCCCCATCGAGGCACAGGTACTGACCGAATAGATCGAGCATACCGTTTGGGGCAGGGGTGCCAGTCAGGTTGACCCGACGAGGTGCGTACTGCAATAGCTTGAGTGCAGCAGTGCCGCGCTTGACTCCCTGACGTATGCGGGTGTTCTTCATCTTCGAGCTTTCATCGAATACGATCATGTCCCATGGCGGGTACTTACCGTGAGTCAGGAAGCGATGCTCAACTTGAGTCTGGAGCCATGGAAGGTTCTCATAGTTGACGAGGTAGATATGAGCCTTGGTGCATAGCCCTCTGATCCGGCTACTGGGGTCTCCGGTGATGTAGGAGAACGTCAACTCCTTGGTATGCGACCACTTGGCTGATTCCTGCCTCCAGACGCTCTGTACGACTCGTAGCGGGGCGATCACTAGCACACCCTTGATACTGAATGAGTCAAAAAACAAGCTCTCTACGGCTGTTAGAACGCTTACCGTTTTACCCAATCCAGGATCAAGGTGAAGGGCAGAAGCAGGGTGTTCGATCATGTGTTGGACACATCGATTCTGGTACTCGTGCAGATCACTTCGCTGCATCATTAGTTTCTTTCTCCATTTTCTCTCTGCAAGGTTGGTGGTTCTTCATGAATGCGTACCGCTGTTTCATAACGGATTCCCATCTGTAGGTATGGGTTGCGCTTTTGATGACCATCATCGAACCGCATACACAGCGGATAATCATTTGTTTCTTACTCGTATTGACTTACGTAGTGCGCTTGTGAACTTATGCGGACAAGGGTCGTCATCTTCACTATTGATGATAATAGAATGCCACCCGTTGTGAACACCCTCGACAGGTTCTTCGTACCGCGCCATGCTGCGAAGCTCATCGTACAGCTTTGCTTTCTCTCGTGTGGTCAGTCTCATTTCCAACTTCTCCGGTTACGTTCTTCAAACAGTCGTTGTTCCTCTCCACTTGACACAACAGCCTTACTTATCAGACTGAGTGTGTGTTTCAAACCGTTACGTTCAACTCTCAAAGCCTCTATTGTACCCTGTTGTCTATCACGCGCTCGACCAAGAGAGTCTACTCTTTTGCGAAGTTCATGTATGACAATTTTGTACCCTGAGATTGTTTCTTTTTGATAATCGCTCATTCTTCCATCACCCACATTTTGAACCCATGGAGATCACGAATAACCTGTACCTCATGACCATGCTTCTCGAACTGCTCGATCATGCGTACCTGTATAGGTGACAGTCTGCCTGTTGCATTTTTGAACTCGACGAATACGATCTTACCGTTACGCGCCATGAATAATCTATCTGGCACTCCTGCATGTCCCGGACACGACATTTTCAATGACATCCATCCCTGACTCTCAGCGTACTTACGACACTCCCTTTCAATCTGCTTTTCACTTTTACCGCTCATTACATTCCCCATTGTGTAGCCATTGCGATTGCAAGGCCAGTTTTAGTTCTCGCTCGATCCATCCAGCGAGTCTCCGATGGTGCCATGTAGAAAGCTGCTTCTCTTTCACACCTTGGCAACTTCATCATCTCGTAGTATACATAGTCTGTTGCTTTGAGTGGCGGCAGA
>Ga0164313_10000359_pt1 | contig 35696 bp, 15 predicted proteins | sample GuaBasSedimGuay4_FD_113735 | JGI IMG/M metagenome (GOLD analysis project Ga0164313, IMG submission 113735) | Subseafloor sediment microbial communities from Guaymas Basin, Gulf of California, Mexico - Guay4, Core 4569-4, 0-3 cm | ecosystem: Environmental > Aquatic > Marine > Hydrothermal vents...
CGATACCAAGATCTGGCACGACGCCTTCGGCGACCCAACCCTCGCCGACGCTGTCTTGGATCGCCTGGTCAAAAACGCCTACCGCCTCGACTTGAAGGGCGAGTCCATGCGGGACAGGAACTGTCCTCCGGAGCTCGAGGGGTGATCGCGCTTTGCGCGGATCTTCGCCGCGCTTGGGCGCGGCGGCCGGCTGCGGAAGCTGCCGTGCCTGCCGGCGATGATGGAAGACCTGACGCTTCGCTTGGAAAGCCGGCCCTTCGGAAGGACCGCCTTCCCACAGGTCTCCCACATCACCTTGGACGTCGCTTCGCTCCGCCCACAGCCACTTGGAAAACGTCGGACGTCTTCCACAGCTACCGCAGCCCCGACGACGACGAACTCTGTACTAAGATTGAACCTGAAAGGAGGCGCCGAAACCCGTCCCGTGACCGCATAATGCGGACACTTCATCAACTCGGGCTCTCTCTCAGCCCCGAACACCGAGTGTCCGCATAACTTCGGAATCGGTGTCCGCTTTCGTCGGTGTCAGCACCCAGCTCGAGGGCCATTCGTTCGCGGGCGAGGACAACGAGTGTCAGCAGAATAGGACGATCTGCCGTGATCGCGACGTTTAGGAGGGAAAGGTCGTAGGTCAAGCGCAGGGTTCCAGCGCTTCTGTCTTGGCGATTCGAGAACCTGGCTCAGTCAAACCCGACAGCGATTTGCTGCCCGCGATATCCTGAGAGAGTACGAATGAGAAGTGCCTGGCCAGCGTAGGTTAGCACCCGAGCGCAGGGATCGAAGCTAAGAGAGTATTCCACATCCGGCGCTGCTCGAGGATCGGGTAGCGAAGCGCGGGCGAATCCACGGAACCAACGAATTTCGGCAGGAGGAGCAGAATCCGTCGAAGTCACTTGGGCGAAGGCTACATTGACCACATCCTGATGAAACCACGTAGTCGGTCCAAACCGGATGAATCCGCCACCGTCCTCAGCTTCGAACAGAACGTATTTTAGATCTACGAAGTCCAGCGTTGGGTCGCGGTAAGTCTTTTGATGCTCAAGTGTTTCGCGAATCAGTTGTACGAGGGAGTCCTCATCGAGAATCTGCGGTGCCACATCAGTCTATGGAAGTCAGCACCGATTTAAGAAGATTGCGGTGAAGCCGGTTCATGCAATTGAGGGAAGGGACTCTCAGGCGTGCTTCAAACTCATATGTGGACATCGGCCTCATTTTTCAGGTTCTCTTCATCAGCCACGAATCGAATCCGGTTGTGTTCACAACGGATCCGTGTCTGAGTAGAGTTTGACCTCAACTGACTCCTTCGTTGTGGCCGGAACCCAGTGCGTTATGGTGGATTCCAGGAAGCCATCAAGACCCAGGGTCCAACGCAGCATTGGAACCCGATCCCGTACCCAACCGATAATCCCAGATCGGATATCCTTGGCAATCTGGTCCACGTCGTGGCCGTGCGCCATCAGGTACTGAATACCCAAATCGATTTTCGGCACAGGGTCATCGAGCACATGAAAACTCACAATGCGAGAACCCCGATGGTAGCCACCACGATACTGGATTCTCGCATCGCGCATGTCCTTTGCGAGAGAGATATCGAAAGGATCGCTGGACGGCTCGCGTCCCCATCCCTGCAGCTCATCACAAAGCGTAAGTAGCGCCGCGATCGGGAGCAGACCAAACGGCAATCTGACAGGTCCGTCAGCCTCTTCCCAATAGAGATTCCATTTAGGAAGATTGTGTAGCGCTATCGCAGATGCGGCGTGAAGCAGAATCTGACTCGGCTCACTCTTCTCGATATCGATATTCGATGCCGCAAGTCTCCGCAGAAATGCCGCTGCACTTGAAACGCCGTGATCCTCGACGATCAGGTCTCCTCTCGGTGCATCCCTACCCCATCCGCTGGTGGTTGTCTCAATCGCCCGAAAAAGACGAGTCCCGTCAGGACCAAGCCCGTCCAAGTAGCGTCGGAGAACTCCGAGATTGCCGGGAGCGCCGTCTGGAGTAGGAGCGGCGGATTGGTGGTGGAAATCATCGAAGAGGTCCTGGCCCCTCGCGATTCTCTCTTCGATCTTGCCCAGCTGACCTCTCAGGTATCCAACGTCATGCAAGAGCGAAGCAATAACCCATGCAAGGTTCAGGTGTTCAAATGGCGGATGTGCTGATCCCTCGTGCCATTCCGGAGCGTATCCCTCTAGGCTTGTTGGATCGCTAAAGCAGGAGAGCGTGTTGAGAAGATAATATCCAAGCCAAAAAACGTTGCCTGAATGACACACATGGTCTCGCATCCGAGGATTGGCCGCGTGCATCAACGCCTCTGAGTCCATCAGTGCAGAAAGCAAGGAGTTGACGATCTCGCTTGACATCAGCGGTTCGATGGTTTCCGCGAGGGAACACCACAATCCAGTTAGGCGGCGAGCCGCTGATCCACGAACAAAGAAGGCTTCGAGGGCTTCGGTCATCAGCTCTGCTTGCCATGGATTTCGCTTCTCGTCCTCCAACAACTCCCTCAGGGCTTCGTAGAGAGCCACGTCGTCTGTTTTTCCGCGATAGAACGCCGCCCGAACTGCAGGAAAAAGAGTCTGTTGACGAGCGCTAGGCTTGGAGATGAATCCGTCAGCACCAACAGCCAACGCCGCCGTTACCGTTTCTGGGACGAAGTACTGGCTCAACAGCACAGCGGGGATTTGAGGGAAGCTAGCTTTGAGACGTCGACAGTAGCTGATCCCGCTGAGTTCTCTAGATGGGTCATGCTTGTTTCCGCCTTCGATGCCTACTAGGTACCGCTCATCGTCATCAGTGAGTCCCACATCTACCATGACAAAGTCTGGGTTGTGGCTAAGGATATCTTTGGATCGGAACGTGGATGTATTGAGGACCTCGCAGGTGCACTCTGGATTCTCAGCTGTCAGCCAGTCGCTGAAGTTCTTGACCTGTTCGTCTTCTGGGTGGTTATCTACAATCAGGATCTCGATTCTCATTGAGCCGTCCTTCGGCAGAAGACTTCTAGTTCAGCTCTGCACCTTCCGGATTCCGGATCCGTTTTCACAGAATACCGCCCTCCGAAATCCTTGATTCGTCTTCTGACCTTTTGGTTCCCCCCGTCTTCGTGGAAGTAGTCGGGGTTTTCTGCCATTATTGGTCCGCTGTTGCAAAGTGTGATCCGAAGTCGTTTCCGTTGAACTGATAGTTGCCAGTTGGCTTCTACTTCTTGCCCATCCTTGATCTCGGGGATTACGTGCTTGCGGATGTTCGCCGCCATGTTCTGCAGGGTGTCTGAGAGAAGAGGACTGTCGAGCAGGACATCGACATCCGTCATGGTCTTTAGAGAAGGGGTGAACGTGTGGTTTACCTTACGTAGCGGGTAGTCCTTCAATTTGACTTCGTCGGCCCGTTCGATGGCGTCCTGGAGAGCCGCGGCTATCGGTTGCCAGAACGGTTGGATTAGGGTCCTGACGTGGCCGTCGAGCCATGTCCCTTCAAATCCGGCGAGATCAGTCCTGCGTTTAGAAAGAGAGTCCTTCCATGTTGCACCATGGCTGTCTTGGTTCAACTCGTGCCAGAGTCTCTCAAGGCGTGTCCGTTGGTGTTGGATTCGAGCGATATCGTCTGATCTGACTATTTCGCCGGTCGAGGGAAGAAGCGTTGAAGCAGCACCCTCCATACCCTGCATGAGATCGAGTACTGGAGGGATCGTTCTTCTCAACCGTTCCATGCTCTCCTGCGGGTGTTCGTGATGCTTCTCCGCGCTCTCAAGAGTTTCGTAGAGTTCTCGGATCGCCGATCTTGGGCCGGAGTGGGCTTCTCGGTCGAGGATTGCCTCTCTGAGGTAGCGAGCACAGGCTCCAATGCTCTGCCCTCGAGAACCCTCCAGCCAGCTCGAGAGGACTTGGAGGTGAGTCAGAACGGAGGGGTCGGAAGTTATGGATGAGACGCTTTCGAAAGCGTTACGCAGTTCATCACGATCCCAGTCTGGCGTGTTGCTCCCTTTGGTGGCGGATTGGCGTGCAAACCTGAGAATGCCGCCGAGGATTAGTGGCTCCGCGAGTTCATGAACTGCGGCGCCGAGAACCTGTTCGAATTCCTGGAGACTGCAACCTGTAACCCGTTCGGTGATGAGAGCCTGGAGTATAGCCAGGCGATCGAGAAGCGACCTTGACGGTTCGGCGAGTAAGTCCAAAAGCTTTTGTCGCGCTCGGTTGGTCTCCTCAGCGCTGAGGTAGTGCTGTCTCGCGAGGAGCAAAGATTCTAGTCGGCCGATCTGAACTCTAGCGCTGGCCTTTGAGCTGCAAGCCTCAATGAGTAGTCGCTCGTTGGAGCTGTTGCTTTGCAGGGCTATCTCGAAGCGTGCCAACTGGAGTGCTTCATGGGTTTCTCGTCCAAGTGCCTTCAGCGCCGATCGCGACTCCCGGCTGAGGTCTGTGGGATTCCCGTCAGGGTCGTGATACAAGTCCGATCTTTCGAGAGTGATTCGCCATGAGTCCAGGAAGTCACGTTCAAAAAACGAGCGCGTTCTATCATTTGCTTCTCTCTTGAGACTTCTGTATTTAGCGCAAATCGGACACATCTTTGATGGAAAACTGCGCAGAGGGAGGGTCATGAAGGAAGAGAAGCGAAGATGGATTTCCTGGGGCGTTCTCTGGCGTCTGCGAGATTTGGAGCGCCGCTTCCACGCTTCACCGCTCATCGTTTCCCAGAACGCACGATGACCGCTGGGGAGTTCGTTTGAGAATACCACTATGTGTATTGATGCAACGTGATCGAATCGCCGCATCGCAGCGGTAATAAGGCTCCGGATTGTTGCTCCGCTCCCAGCTCCGTCGTCCAAGATCAGTACGTTCCCTCGTTCTAGTTCTGTGGTTCCAAGCGGAAGAACGTAGTTCCGTTCTCCGTCCCGAGTTCTGCAAAGCGCCATCTGGATTCTTGGACCGCCTATCCCCGCAGGATAGAATCCCCTGAACATCTCCACCATCATGTACGCGTTGGAGTGGTTGGGGTAGACGATCAAGTCAATACCATGCCTGAGCACGTAGTAGCGGAGTCGTGCCCCGACAGTGTTGCGAACCTCTTGGTGCTGGAATAGCCGTCTGACATCACACAGGAAAGTGGAGTCTCGTCCTCCGTGCTCAAGGTGTCCGAACCGCAGGGCTGAGAAGAAGGTAAGCCATCTCACGACTTCTTCACCGTCCTCGGCCAGCTCTCCTGTTCCTCCGAACGCTGCCTCCCACGATTCCTTCGAGGCTGACAGAGGAATAGGCTCCAACGTTTCGGGGTCTACTCTCCATTGCGGTTTTCGATCGCTGACTTGCATTGCCGGGAGGTTCTGAACTAGAACGACGCGACTCTCTACAGGCACTCCCCTTTGCGGATCGCTGGTGTCCGTATCGTGGGTCTTCTCCTCTTGACTCCGACAGTCCGCCAGCGCGATAAACCCGGAAGTAACCAATCCGGATTCCTTGGCCGCCTGGATCATAGTGCGCGCAGATCGCCCACTTGAGATGACGTCGGTGAATACGAGCGCATTGGCTCCGCGTTTGAATCCTCGCTCGGCGAGTTCCTGTCGGAAATCTGCTCGTGATCGCGCCACTAGATGTCCTACGGTGCGGCCGTTTCCGCTGAGACCGTCGGCGATTTGGTGCACGAACCAGTGGGTGGGTGAGGTACAGCTGATAACCAGATCAAACCGGTTGGATGCGCGTGATTCGATTTCTCGAGCAAGGTCGACGAGGTGCTCGGCAAGTCTTCTACGAAAAGCGACTTGTGGCCAGGGACCAGCATCCGGGTCCACAGCTGCTGAGGAAGCGGGAAAATCTAGCAATCCGTCGCTGTGATAGTACCTATCCACTACGCGTCCGCTGGGGAGGACTACGCTTTCGTTCTTGCCGCGAGCCCTGCCGGTCGGTCGGGGGGGAAAGGCACATGCCTCGGATTGGAGGGCCACCTGAAGCTGTCTGGTGAAAGTCTTGGCGATCTCCCCCTCTATTGCCTCAAGTGGGACTATGGGGTAATACTGGCGGGTTGGAAGTTCCTCTCCAGTCCCAGTACGGATCGTACTCTCCTCGAATAGTGGACAGGAGTCCAATAATCGTATGGTCTCAGCCACTACGGAAGGATCTGTGAACCGCTTGAGTGTGCTGGGTTTCTGCTCTCCTGACAGGATCGCATCGAAGACGCAGCGCAAGAACTGGTCAGCCTCGCTTTCCATTTCACCGTTGATACCCAATCGCCGCCGCGACGGGTCAATGAACGTGTCAATCAGCGGAGCGAACGTCGGTTCCGAGAGTCCCAACCAATGCCTACGTACTCCGTCTTCCATGAAGAGGCAGATGGGCACTCTGGGTTGGTCGCTGAATAGTGAGGAGGCTCTTGGCGCTAGCACCAAGATTTCTTCTGGAACATTCACGAAGACGATGGGTAGGTGCACGCGATCGGACCGAATCTCCCTGAGGACCGTCTCGAGGAAGAGGCTGTACTGATGGTCAGTCCACTGGAGTTCCGCCCAGTCGACCAACGCCAGCCTAACCTTTTCATCATGACTGTTGAGGCGCTTAACCAGGCGCTCCACAACCCGCGGGTTACTATCGAGATGTGGGATTCTGTCTTCTCCGCGGTCGAATTCCCTGCGGAGATCATCCCAGACCTCGCGGAGTGACGTTGTGGCGATGCTTGGGGGGGCATCCGACGAATATGACAGGAGCGCACGAGCAGCGGCTCGTCGACTCCTCCTTGGGCCTTCAGCTTCACAGCGCATGAGCAGGGGGAATATGGTCCGGACAAGAGTCCCACTCTCTTGAACACTATATGCCCTGGAATAGTGCGGACGGTGTCGATGTGTGTGTAGGATCCTCGATATTCCAGATGTGATTTCGAGGTACCCGGCGTGTTCCTCGATGAGTCGGTCAATGTTGTCAAGTCCCGAAGTCTCTTTTGATCTCCAATCTTCAGTCTTTCGAGTGCCATCTTCATGGATCGCAAACTCGATGATTCTCGCCTCTTCTGACCAGGTGCCGTCAGCTATGGAGTTAACGTAATCCCACGCCTCGGACCGCTCCAATGTGTGTTTGTACCAAGTCTTTCCTAGACTGGCTGAGATACCGCGTCCGTTGTCCGCGGTTACCATATCGAGTATGGGGGTGTGTTCATCGAGCCTATCGAGGAAGGTCCGAACACCTGCCTTAACGGTTCTTTCCTGGAGCTCTTCGTATGACAGCCCCCATGCTTGCTCGAATCCAGCTTTAGTGAAGATGCGCGCCGTTGACAGCGCAAGCCCACCACCATTTAGACTAGCGTGTTCAACAACATTGTCTCTGGTTTGTCTCAACACCAAGTACCCGAACTCTCCGCTTACGACGAGCTGACTCTTACCGTGCAGCTCTTCGGCGGATTCGACGAATCCCTCGGCAGCGATCGCATCCTCGTACTGCCTGATTGTGGCTTCCTCGGAACTGGATTCCGATACGCTGTATTCATCGTGACAGCACACGATGGGAAGCACCTGTTGCTGAGATGGGAGAGGCCCGAGCGAGGTGAGTGGGCTCATCGAACTAAGGCGAAGAATCTCGTTTTCGGATGCACCAAACACGTCAGACATCCAGAGCCGGAAGTAACCTACCGCAATCAGCTGCCGATACACATGATCGGGGAACGGAGCCTGTGCTCGCTTGCTACGCTTCCTCGCTTTGCCTCTTGTGCGTGAAGGACCAAAATGAGAGATGCTCACTCCCTTGCCAAGGAGGTGGTGGCAACCAAGAAGCAATTCGAGAAGTGCTGCGTCATCGAAGAAGAGCACCTTCGACCAGTCAAGATGAATGCGGGTTCCCTCGCGAGAGTCTAGAGACAGATCGAGTTCCTCGGAGGCCACTGTGACTACATCGCTGGAGCCTGATGAATGAACCGCCAGCACCTTCGCTAGGGTCTTGCCAACCAAGATAGGAGGAAGCGGACAATTGAGCTGTCTCATCACTGAACCACAAACAGAATATCACGAATAGTCTATGCAGGGTTAAGGGAGACGCGATTGCCTGCGGTGGTTGCCGGTTGGATTGTGTGTGCTCGCCCGTCGCGATGGGAATCGAATGACAGAATCGTTGAAGAGCGCTCTCAGATTGCTCAGTCCTTCCGGCCCTTATTGATTTGAGGGATTAACTCGAGACCTTCTTGAACGACTCACCGGCCACCGGCTGTTTCTCGCGAAGTCGGGATCGCAAGGCGGCTGAGACAAGAGCTTCGCAGAGTTCGGGTCTATCTGGATGGCTGTTGAACGCACGAGGTATGGCGAATCGGCAGCGCTGCTAGCAAGCATCCGGGACGAACTCATGTTCCGACTCGCTCTATGAAGTGCAGCACTGGTCGACCCCGACGAACGAGAAGTGACGTTTGACATCCTCAATACGCTCTATGACACCAGAAGCGCAGTCGTTCACCACGGTCGCCCGATAATGGGCCTACCCCGCAGCGTTAAGAACGCGATCAACAATCTCGAAGGTGCGCCATCGCCGGCCGCCTTTCCGTCAATCGCGCTCGATACAGCCCGAAACGTGATGAAAAAACTCGTCCAGAGGATCACTCCAGGCGCAAACCTCGAGCAGATGCACCTTGATCTGGAGCGAAACGTCGTCACGGGTCCACATCAGTAGGTTCTGAACGGCAACCGGCACAACCCGGAGAGAAAGATCACAGACCTTTGACAATCATGCCTCGAGTTTGCGGCACTGTTGCTTGGCGTGAGCCGTTTCGATCCGGAGGATCTCCCGCAGAGACTCCGGTTGTCTGCCCCGCCGCATCGCCTCAACGACGGTGAGGAGTCCTCGGGGTCGGTGTCGCCACAGCATAGTTTGCATCGGGGAAGTGGGTTCTTAAGGGTTCCACTGATTTGCGTCGAGCCGCAATAGGATCGAGTGTGGTTTAGGTTCTTGGCGGCGCACCAACGAGGTTGAGTGTCCGCTGCGCGTACGCGCGGAGTTCGTTGTCGTCGAGCGGTTCGTTGTCAGCCGCTGAGTTGTTGTTGTGATGAAAACGTTTGGAGTAGTCGTTGATGTCCTCGATTTCGTTGAGGATTGGCTGGAAGTTGCTGGCCGGGTCGTCTTCGTCCGCGTTCCGAATCTTGCAGATGAAGTCACCTAGCCACTCACCGTCGGAGAATGATCCTATGCAAGTAGAGCGCAGGTATCCCTCGAGCATTGGCCTGATTGCTCTGACCACGTCGCGCGGGTTCCCTTGGCTCTCGTTTACGAATTCCTGCAAGGTACGTACGTCCTGATCCCAGCTGGAAAGCGCTGTGTCCTCGATGTCCCACTTGGCAACGACTGTCTCATCCGAGCCGACCCGTGCGAGCTGGAGGGTCTTGATGTCTCCACTATTTGGGTACGCCTCGTGCACGATCTTCAGGAAAGAAGCTTCGTGTGAGAGTACTATCACTTGTTTGGCAGTGTTGGCGAGCCGGCAGATTTGTTGTTGAGTACATCTGCGCCGTGAGCTGTCTTGGCTCGTGAATGGGTCGTCGAACACGACGAGCTTTTCCTTGAGTGCTGGATCGAGTTTGAGTTGGGCGATGAAGAAGGCGAGGGCGAGGGTGCGGCGATCGCCCGCGCTGAGCGTGTTGCGGAATGATGGTTCGCCTTTGGAGGTCGTTGGGTCGCCGAGCTCAACGGGGACATGGTTGATCAGGAGCTGGTAGCTCGTGCTTGCTTTTCCGCCGGCGAAGCTGCGTTCCACATTTTGGATGCGGAAGCCGACGCCAAAGTTATTGAGCAAGGTGTTGATGAGCCCCTGGAATTGGGGGAGGACTGTGTTGCCGTGCTGGTCGAGCGCGGTCTTCGACATTTTCTTAGCTGTATCGATGCGCGCCTTTTCCGTTTTCGCGTCGAGGACGGTTTGGCACGCCGCGGCAACGGTGGGGTCGACTCGGAGTTTGACTGCTTCGAGATGCGCGAGTTCCTTCTCGACTTTGGTAGCGTCGGCTGCTTGCGTCGCCGCTTTGACACGCTCGATTTCGCGGTTCACATCCTTGACCGCGGCGTTGTAGGCTGTGATGGCTGCAGTGACCTCGGTGACGCACCGCTGCATCGTCGTTCGCTTGGCGTGCTCCTCGACTTGGTGGAACAGCGCTGCGGCTTTCTTGTCGAGCAGCGTTGTGGCCGTTGCGGTGTACTCGGTCAGGGCCTTGCTGACGTCGTCGAATGGCAGCGTCGGAGGCGTGATATCGACGAATTGCTGCCAGAAGTCGAGGGAGTGCGTGTTCCGGACGAGGTGGTGTTGGATCGCTTGGGTGTTGGCCTGGCTGCCTGCTTGCTCGACCTCTGCGCGTAACGTGGCGACCTGTGCGCGGAGTTGTTCGTAGAACTCGCCGAAGCAAACTTGGTAGGCGCTGAGCAGGTCTACGACGTCGCTTGTGTCTTGTCCGCAGAACGGGCAGGTATCGTCCTTCTGGAACCCGAGCCCGTCGGCGATCCATGCCTGGGTCGCCCCTTCGGTGTGATCGTGCAGCTGCTTGTGGACGCGTTCTTCGGTGTCGGCTTCGAGCGACTCGAGCGTCGCGGAGAGTATTGCCAGAACCTCACCGGGAAACTCCGGCAGGGCAATGGGGAGTAACGCCGCCCGTGTCTTGATCGCAGCAGCGTTTTCAATCGCCTTCACCGCACCTCGTTGCGTAGTAATCTTCTCGTCGATTTCGTCGTCGGGTTCGAGAGCAAGGAACGCCGCCTCTACGAGGCCTGTAGGCAGGTGCCCCTTAAGGGCTGCTTGCGCGTTCTTGAGGTCTTTCGCTGCGTCTCGACTCTGGGCGTCGAGGGCGTCGACTTTGCGCTGGAGCGCAACACCGGTTGCGCCGATGATAACGCCGTAGAGACCGCGTTTCTGGTCGTGCTGGACGAACTCGCCGGCGTGCACGTTTTCGTACACGTAGCTGTCATCAAACACCGCGATATCTGGGACGACAGTATTCCAGGCGTCGTTCTTGAAGGTGATGTTCTGGCCGCACCGAAGCTCAACGGTGGGATCGTCGGTGATGCCGAGCGTGCCGCGGCCGGCAATGAGCTCGCCGATTCCAGATTGGAGGGAGCGGAGAATGTCGCAGAACGTCGTCTTGCCACGGCCGTTTTCGGCGTAGACGAGGTTCAGTTTTCGGAAGGCAACATCGCCTCGTGCCGTGCAGTCCTTGAACTTGCCAACATTCTTGATTCGGATGATCTTCTCCAACACAACACACTCCTTCGTGGCCTCCATGATAGGCCGTCTCCCGGAGTGGAATTCACCACTGCTCAAGAAGGTTTCGGTCTTAGAGCCCGAACAGGACCGGCAGCGCGGCCAGAAGTCGAACCCCGATCGGGAAAGTCCTCGCATTTATTGGCCGGTCACGGCTTCTAGCGGTCGAATCGAATACGAATCGTGTCAAGGGCTCATCTGGATTCGCCCCTGTGTGAACCATGGCCAGTCGTTCTTCGATAAGGTCCGGCGGGACACCAAAAGGGGGTCTTGCGCTCGCTCCATGGCGTCTCGGTCAATCCGCCGAGACCGATTGGGGGCGTCGATGTGCTGGTTTCTTCGGGATTCGCAGGTTGATAGAGTACTTTCGGAGCGTTCGGATCCCCTCCCAATCCGGGTGTACAGACTCATCCCTGAGCGCCTGTCGCAGCAGGTGGGCATCGGCGTACTCCTCGTTGATCGAGGACCAGAGGTCGCTGTATCGCTCATCCTCGAGCACCCCATGAAACGGAGAATCCACTTCTTGAGCGAACTCCAGTTGCTGGTCGCTCATGCGGTCCCGCTCAAGAAAGAACCGGTCGATGAACTCAGGCCATTGACTAGAAATAGCCAGCCACATAAAGATCAGCTTCGGGTCGTCGAAGATCGAAAAATCGTCTCGCTGCTTCGCGAGTGCTTTGACGAAGAGGTAGGAGTTTACCAATCGTTTGACGTGGCGAGGATTCGGGCGCAGATGCTGGGCAATCGATGCGAGAGCGAGCGCCTCATCAGTACTGAAGGTGGTTGGCTCTTCCACAGGCGGAATGAGGCCCTCCTCGTTGGGAGGTGGCGATGACACCGCACTTGCGGATACATCGCTGTGGTCATCCCCGATGGTTGCTGCTTCGCCGCCCCCATCCTCGCTGGCAGTTCTGTTCGCAGCGTCGCGCTCCAGTGTCCCGTTCGAGGGCTGCATGATGCCGGTGAGAAACGCGCGCATGTCGTCCGTCGAGGGTTCCGGGATGCGAAACGGGATCTGCACGATCTTTTCGATGTAGTCGTAGCCAGTGGCGCCACTCCTGACAAGCGAATCACCGTAGTGGTCTTCAATCGCCCCGGCCAGTACGGTCGAATCGACTCCGAGGAACACGACGATGCTCTCGAAATCGATCAGGAGCTTCAACACCTGTAAGACCTGGACGGCCTTGTCCGGCTCGCACCGATCGAGATCGTCGATGAACACCGCGAGACGAGTGTGGCGTTCCTTCAGGTGCTTATCGAGAGCCTCGAGCTCGCGTTTGATCTCTACCAAATCCTCCGATTCCCACGAGCGCTCCTTGGGTCCGATCCAAGACACGAGCTTCTTGGTTATCGGATGCGACAGCATAGCCGCCATTCCGCCGAGGAAGACGATGCTCGTTCCAACACCGGCCCATCCCTGCTCGAAGAATCTCCAACTCAGGACACCGGGAGTGACCGCGAACAACAACAGCAGCATCACGAGCAGCAGCGGACTTCTTCTCCACAGACGTTTCAGATTGCGACCGAGGCGCTCGTAAAACCGGCGAACCGGGTTGCTGAAGGCGAGCTTCTCGCAACAATCGATCGTGCGACGCAGCAGTGCAATCCAGACATCATTCGAGGCGGCGTACTGCCACGCGTTAAACCACAACGTCCCGACGGTCATCGAGTCGTCCGCAGATGCACGCTCTTCGAGACGCGCCTTGATCTTATTCAGAATAAAGGTCTTCCCCGTGCCCCACCGGCCGAAGATTCCAATCGTGAGAGGTGGGTGCACGTGTTTCGATCCTGCGAGCTCGGCGAGTATTTCGACGTAGTCGGTGTAGTTGAGCCGGTCGATTCCATCGACCTCGTCGTTGAACGCGCCCAGACGATCGCCCACTCGGAGTCGTTCAGCACGTGGCGGAACAACCTCGTAGGAGGCGTTTCCTTGTCCTTCGTTGACGAAGAGCTCTTCTTCGGGTGGTGCGGGATCGTCCGTCGGTTGATCCTCTCTCTCGATGGGGTTGGCCTTCTCGGATTCCGGGAAGTTCGGGGTCGCTTCCGAAGATCCAGGCGGGTGGTTCAACTGTGGTTTCAGAGCGTTCTGAATGCTCGCGATGTCTCCGCCTGCCTCGGCGACGGCGTTGAAGCACTCAGGGTCTTTGCTGGCCAGGCATGCCCACGCGATGCCACGCCCGTCGACCACCGGGCGGTTCGGAAAACTTCCCTGGTAGGCCGAGAGACCGGTGAGCACGTAGTCGTTCACCAGCGCTTCTCGGGTGGTGCCGTGTTCGACCCCGCCAGCAGGGATCCCCGCGGTCTTCATGAGGTGGTCTTGCTTGGTGCCGCTCGCTTCTATTGCCTGACGAACGCGGCGGTCATGCCGCGACGCCGCAATCAGCAACGATATTGGGGAGATAACAATGGACTCGAGGTCGTCTCCTTGCAGTTTCCGCTTCCGCTCGAGCACCTTGCCTGTCCACATCAGGTTCGGGAGCTCACTCCCCGGTTCGAGCTGCCGCTGCGACAGCGCGTCCATGAATGGATGGCCTGTCGTGGTTTTTTTGGATGGAGTACTCGCCTGTTTGCGGGAAGTGCGCTTCGGTTCGCGGGTTTGCTCCTTTTCCCAACCCCGATCAACAACCCGGAAACCAGCGTTCTCCATGAAAAGGTCTTTCCCGGCGCTGGCTTCGATCCGTCGGGTGACCGACTCCGAGACCAAGTGATCGGCGATCTCTTGCTCAGTGTGGTCAGCGATGAATTCTCGACTCACCACCAGCCCCAAAGACTCACCCGCGGAACCTCTCGACAACCGAAAAACGTAAGCGTCGAAATCGAACTGCTCATACTGTCGGACCTCAAAACCGGACAACTCCCGCTCAAGAAAAGACCGAATCACATCAATCTTCTGCCGCAAACGTTCATCGTCAACCATGCAAACCTCCGCAAAGCAGCTGCGCAGAACGATATTGTGCGAAAAGAGCTTACAGCGTCTGCATCGAAACAACCGCGTCTAACGAATGAAAACGAACAGCGCCACCGGGTCCTAGATAATTGACATTGACGAATCAGGCATTGCGCTTGGTGATGGTGTCTTCCGCGCCAGCCGTATCGCGAGAGACGCAATTCCTCTCATTTCCGATGGACAAACCCGGGTTACCCGCCGCTATCCAACCGAAACCTTTATTACGACTGAGCTCGTCGTTCGTGATGATGACAGTAGATGAACTCCTAACAGAGGACGACGAAGCAGCTCTGGTCATCGCCGACGCTGATCTCCGCGCTGGTCGGACGAGGAGGCTGGCGTGATGCTCTTCTATCTTTGGTTTTCCGAAAACAATAAAAGGGTGAATGAGCTTCGCCAAGAACGATGACGACCGAAACTTTATCGAAGCGCGTGTCGGCCCTCGAACGGTCCGTTGCGGGACTGAAGACTCGCATGGTGGACCCTGACTGCGTCATGACCGAGGAGGACTACTCAGCGCTCTTGCGGTATCGCGAGGAGAAACGTGCCGGTACCCTGGTGACCTACGAAGACCTGTTGCAGGAGCTGGACTAGAGTGTTTGCTGTTGTGTTCTCCGAGCAGGCACGCAGATTTCTCAAACAGTGCGCGGCGATCCTCAAGAAACGACTAATCGGGCGGATTCGCCGCCTCCGTGCGAAGCCGATCGATCACGACGCGAAGCGCGTTATTGGTTTCGGCGAGAAGCTCTTCCGGGTGCGCGTCGGCCACTATCGAATTCTCTATGAGGTTGACCAGTCGAATCGCTTGCTGGGAATCGTGAAAATCGAGAAGCGGTCGCGAGCCTATCGTTAGAATCGTCGTTTGTAGTCGTTCCACGCGCGTTCGAGTTCTTCATCTGTGAGTCCCTGGTTCTTCCCGATCTGCAGGTAGTCCGCTTTCTTCATGCGTTGTTGGTGGGTGGTGTTTGGGGTGAAGCGTTGGAAGAAGATCAGGAGGGTGCCGATGAGCGGGATCAAGAGGACTGCGAACCACGGGTTGAGTGGTTTGCCGATGCGGTTGGCGATGGCCATGGCGCGGAGTTGTGCTTTGCAGTCCTTGTCGATGTCTCCGGGGACGCTGAACGTGATCTCGGTTGGTTTGTTGAGTTGGTCGAATTGCCAGACGATGAGCGGGTCCTCCTTGATGATGTTGTAGTTTCCGCCGAGCTGCATTTCGGATGCGTATTCGGCCATGCATTTCGGTATCTCGATCGGGACGCTCACGCCGCCGAGTCCCTTGTTTGGGTTGAGGGTGAGGTGAAACCTGGTGTTCTCGCCGTCGAACTCGCTGTTCAGCCCCATGGTGAGTGTGTCCTTCGTGTCGTTCCAGCGGCCGAGGAGGTCCCTGTAGGTGATGTTGAGGATGGTGGCAAGGCCAAGGTCTTGTTCGGTGAGCTGCTTTGGTGTTGTGACGGTGAACGTTGTTTCGTGTTCGAGGGTGGGGAGCTTGAACGCCAGGACTGGGTCGTCCTCGAGTACTGCGTAATCGATGCCGTGCACCTGAAGAAGGGTGGCGCTGCTCGCGATGAGTTTGTTGAACCTGGTGGTGATGGAGACGTTCTTTAACGGGGTGCCGGCGAGGTTCGTGACGATGAACCGGTACTGGTTGCCGTCGATGGAGGTGTTCACTTGGACGAGGCCTTCGCGGAGGAGCTCGCTCAACGCGAGGATGGCTGACGTGTTCTGCTCGAGGACGTCGATGGGGTGGCACTGGCTCCGGGAGCAATCACCCGGGTAGAGGCAGAGTTCCTCCTCGTTGCAGTCAGCGTTCGTATCGCACACCACGAAGCAGCCAGGGATGATCGTGCATTGGGCGTCGATGCATTGCTCGTCGTGCTCACAGAGTCGGTTGCAGCCGCCGCAATGGAGACGATTGCTGGTCGGGTCGACGCACTGGTCGCATTGGATCGTGCCCGGGTAGGCGTGGCACGGCAGGAGCGGGTGACACGCGGCGTCGACGCACTGCTCGTTGCTCGCGCATTCCTGTTCGACCGAGACGCGATAGCACTCATCGATGTATTCGACCACGTTGCCGTTGCAGTGGCGGTAGGGAGTGTTGTCGCAGGTTGTGACTGCTTGGCACGTAGGTTCGCCGTTCACAACGCTGCAAAACCCATCGCAGGATTGGGAGAGTGATTGTGGATGGCCGCAGCTGTCGAAATACCAGATGCCATTGTCGTGACACCGTATCTCGAAATAGTCGATGCAATTCTCCACGCAGCCATCCTCGGTACAGATGCCCGGGTCGCCGTTGAGCAGGGTACATGGCCGGTTGTCCGTGTCGTAATAGATCTCGCCCTCGCGACAACACTCATTCGCGGGGTCGCAATGGATGACGATCGGGAGGGACAGCTGCGCCAGGAGGCCGAAATGGTGCGCTTCGAGATCAAGCGTCCACTCACCAGGGGCGATACTCATCCCGCTGAGGGTGTACGGCGGGCCAGCGCTCACAGTGACGTCAAAGCCGCTCGTCTGGAGCGAGAAATCTGAATCCGGCGCGATCGAGATCTCAGTAGTGAACCAGCGACCTTCCATCACGCGAATATTGCCGGTGGTCGCGACAAGGATGTAGCTCGAGACGATGCAGGTCCCTGCGTGGCACACCTCGCCAACGCCGCAGAGCGAGCCTTCGTCGATAACACCATCGCAATCGTCATCCACACCGTTGCAGGTTTCGGTGCCTGGGAGAACTTGGTCTTCGCAGTCGCCCCAGGCGTTGTTCGAACACGTCCTTGTGCCCGCGACGCACACGCCCACAGTATTCGTGCCACTCGGTCCCTCGTAGCAACCCTCTATCGTGCCGTCGCTGCAGACGAGCTTCTCGCACTGAACACCGTTCCAGACCGAACCGTCAGGACACGCGCACGAACCGTCGTTGCAGGCCTGCCCACCGGTACAAGAACCGCAGCTACCACCACACCCATCAGCACCGCACACCTTGCCAGCGCAGTCGGGAATACAGGAGGAAGGAACGCAACTCCCCGATTGACAGACATCGCCAACGGGGCAGTCACTGCCAACTCGGCACGCGACGCAGGTGCTCGCAACGCACCACGGCGTGCCACCAGAACAGTACAAGTCGCACGCGCCGCAATTGCTCGGATCGCTTTGCGTGTCGATGCACGCACCCTCGCAACAGGATTCACCGAGATTGCAGTCCACGTTGGATTCACATGCGGGGCAGTCGCCACAGTCAATCGTCGAGCCACAAACTACGAACTGGCCGCAGGGCTGAGAATCGCAGTAGGTTGAGACCGGGTTGTACGCGCAGACGCAGCTCCCGGTATCGCACGTCTGGTCCCATCTGCATGTGGAGCCGCAGCTGCCGCAGTGATTCGAGTTTGTGTTGGTGTTCGTTTCGCAGCTCCCATCGTCGTCGCAGTCGGCCATCGGTGGAGAGCAGGTCGCGTCGCAGCCGCCCTGCGCGTTGCACTCGCCGTCACCTCCACCAGCCGGCGTGCACGACCGACCAGGAACAGGGGTATTCACGCAACCACCACCAGCGCACGCGTCGTCAGTACACGGATTCTGATCATCACACTGAAACGGAAACGTGCACTCGACGCAGCTGCCTCGGAAACACCACTCCCCAAGAACAGAGCACTGGGTACCCACAACGGAACAGGAACCACCGCAACCATCACCACCGGTGAACGTCGAACCACACGCAACCGTGGAGGCGGAAGGACACGAAGGGGCACAACACTGGAAGTTCTGGCACACCGCCGGCAACGAACACGACCCACAAGAACCCCCACAACCATCATCACCACACTCCTTGCCGTTGCAGTCAGGAAAACACGGAGGATCACAATCGGACGGGCAGTTGATGTAGGTCTCGATCGGCGGATCGCAAGAGCCGTCGAAGTTGCAGCTGGTCTGGAAGCAGGAGCAGCTGTAGCAGGTGTAGCCGGAACTACAACCAATGGCCCCGTCACATTCCTCGCATAATCCATCGCCGTTGGGGCATTGAACGGCGCCGTCGCCGCAGTAAGTACACGGGTTGAGTGGTCCCCCGCACTCAGCGAGCGCGGGCGTTGAGAAGTAGAGGAACAGCAGAGCAACAAGGACTATCGTCGACAGCAATCCAACTACCCTCATGGAGAGTGTCTGGACAGACCTCGTTTAAAAAGGTTGTGTGGCGCTGGTTCAGTCTGTTCCGTACAGAGTTCTGAGCTGCTTCATTTGGCCTTCGGTGAATCCGCCCCAGGCTGCCGTCGTCCCGGTACTCAGGCGGAAGTAGACCCTATTGACGCGATCATCGAGTTCGACCTCCTGAAGCTCTGGATCGTTCTGTCCGGTCGTGCCGTTCGTATACGCATCGAGGAACGTCGTCATGTCCTCTTCGCCATAGTGGACCATCTGTTCGAGGTAAACGGTGTTCACGTTGTTTCCGAAGAGGCCTGCTAGTTCGGGGATATTGTCTTTTGTCTTCTGGTACCCCTCAGTCGGGATGAAGGATCGTTCCGCTTCCACCGCGTATTCCTGTCCGGTGAATGCTCGTCGAAAGGTGCCGAAACCTGGCCTATTGAACCATGCAGTCATGCGCGGAGTGAACGTGCCAGGCGTGTTGTTGAACTGACCAATGTGCTGGTACCGGAAGTCGGCAGTATTCACGCCTTGGTGCGTCGAATCAGGACTGCCATCGCCATTCATGTCGAGATAGACACTCTCGACCAGCGCGTCACCGGCAACCTTCACGGTGGCGTCCGTTATCTTGGCGTCATTCACCTCGCCACTGTTCCGATAGAGACTCGCCATTTCCAACAGTCGGTCGATGCTGCCTTCGTCTGTCTGCGGATCTTGCTTGAGCGGATCGAGATTGTCGACCTTGCTCACCGCAGCGTACACACCGACATCGCTTTCGCCGTCGGCGCTGTGGACGCGCAGCCGGAGTTTACTCCCGGGCCGGACTTCGAGCCCGAGGCTGTTGTCGATGTCATTCACCTGCTGATACATCCCCGGATCACACGCAAGATTTCCAGTGACTTGTTCGCCGCCGTCCTCACCAATCACCGTGTATTGCAGCCGAACAGCGCCGCTCTCTGGCGGGACCCAGAACAGGAGGTTTTCTCGCTTCGCTGCGGGCTGGCCCCAGGGCGTGCCGTAGAGTTCGAAGTTGATGACGTCGCCTGCATTCGCGAGGCGGCGGTGTTCCATGATGCCCGTTGCCGGGAAGACGGGAAGGCCTTGGCCTTGCTGCGTGCCGTCTGCTGCTTGGTTGAATGTGTAGCTGTTGCTGAAATCGAGCTCGTGTGTGCTCTCGACGCGCATCCAGCCGGTCCCCGAGGCGCCGAAGAGATGCTGGAGTGGGTCGTCCCAACGGATCGCCGAGCGTGCGGCGACGTATTGTGGGTCGGTGATTGGATCTTCAGGTAAGGCCCCTCGTCCGCGGGGCGTGAGATGGAGCAGGACATCCGCTTCCTCGTCGGCGGTGTTCCGGCCTTGGAGGAGGGTCTTCCACGTGCTGCCATTCGCACCGTTGCCAGAGGCTGCGACGGGGATGTAGTAGGTGAACGGGCGCTCCACCGTGTCTTTATGATACGCGGGATGGGCAGTGCTCCAGTCCACTTCCGCGAGTTCGACAGGTTCCGGTGTCTCCATGAACGGGTGCGTGACGCCGATGTACGGGCGGCGCATTTCGTTCAACTTGGTTGCGTTGCTGGTCTTGCCCAGCGCGCGGAACTCGGCCGTAGTAGCCGCCTCCAAAGAGGACATGCCGGCAGCCGCGCCCGCGGCCCCGAGGCTAGCCAGTTTCAGGAAGGATCGACGATCAGTACTCATAGGGACATCACCGTCCCTTCTAGAGCACTGCTCATATTTAAATCTTTCGGTTCCTGACCACTCAGGAGTAGTGAAACGGGGGGTTGACCGGTATTGGAAAGCGCCCGACCACCACCCCCGATACGAGAGCTCCCACCGAAAGCCTTATGAACCGCAACCGGCCAGCTCACCAGTATGTGGAAAAGCGCGAAGATAGGAACTCGGAGGGTCGGCGTGAATGGACCAATTCCCTATTCCATGCAACAGGTGAAGTACCTGACCACAGCAGAGACCGAGGCGCTTTTCCGAGCGATTCCGGAGAGTGCCGTGCGGGATCGGTTTATGCTCGACCTGATCTACCGCCATGGGTTCCGACGCTTGGAAGCTGCGCTGCTTCGGCTTGAGAATGTGCAGGGGGATCGAATCTGGATCGGCCGAGTGAAGAACGGCGTCTCGGGTGAGTACCCACTCCATCCCTCAACTCAACGGCTGCTTGCCACCTACCTCAAGAGGCGCAGAAACCCAGACAATCCCTTTTTGCTCACGTCACGCCAGAGCGGAAACGACCGGCCGCTCTCGGTGTCGACGATATACAACACATTCAAGAAGTACGCCATCCTCGCAGGGATATCGCAGGAAAACCGACACGTCCACGTGCTCCGGCACTCCATCGCTGTGCACCTCATGAACGCTGGCTGGAGTGCCGCCGACGTCCAAGACTGGCTCGGCCACAAATGCATCTCCTCAACCATGATTTACGGCACGGTCAGCAACCAACGACGGGAGCGAAACTATGAAACAACTGTGGGCTCAGAAGAAATCGCCAACACCCTGTGAGTTGACGCTTTTCCACAAAAAGAGCAACTCGAAGGCTCAATAGCCACCAAACCTGATGTAACCCAGATTCCATGCAGTCGGTTCTGGGTTTGGCGTCAGGACGTGGTCTACCACAAGAACGCACGGCAAAATAATCGACACTGCTCACCAGATCCTCGACGAGCTTCCCAAGCAGATCAGGGGCATCGACCTCAGGAAGAACACGCATAGGAAACGAGTGCGGAAGAAGAGCGGAGGACGCAAATCGTTTGATTCGTCTGACCCCGCACGAAAGCAAATACTGATTGGGGCCTGACTCCCGTTAGACGCTCGTATGATTATTGCGGTGCGGCAACAATCCACCCATGCAGGTTCTTCTCAGATTCTCCGTGAACGACAAGATCAATACCTTTTAGCATCTGCAGCGAGACTGGGAAGCCAGAGCATAGATCCCTTGCAGTACTCAAGGCGTCTGTCAGAGCTGCGCTAGGCCCATACTTGGCGACGCTTCCTGCGTACCTCTTCATGACGGAACAAGCAAGGAGAGCATCCAATTGGTCTATAACTTCCATGCGCTGATACATGTCGGCGACTGCGCCATGTAAATGGCGAGCATCGGCCTTCCATGAATCAATGGCGCCACTACCAAAGGCTGAAATATCCCAGATTCCGTCATGAAGATACACGAACTCGCGGAAGAGTTCGCCATCGACTATTTGTCTCCGCTCCTCTACCGCCGAAAACCAGCTTGGGGCGAGCCGCTGGGCCACTGCCTTACGGAGTGCTTCTCTGAGTTCCGTTTCTTCAGAACTACTTGGTGGTTCTTCAGCCTCCAGTTCCCTTTTTTTCTTGGCGTCTTCCAGTGCGCTCGACATCAACACGCGATCAATAGCCACCAAGTCTGGAGTCATTGGAGCAGTTACGGTCAAACGGACCGAGCATTCGATTCGGTCCGAGGATACAGCTGCGATTTCTACTACCTTGTTGTGTAAGTCTCTTGAAAACCAATAGGAACCGAATTTCATTGCGCCCTTAGAATAGAACTCAGTATCTTCTAGCGACTGGAAGCTAGAAGCACCGCTCTCCACAGGGTGCCCATCAATCGCAATAGAGATCGACGGTGGCTCAAAAGGCCCATCGCCAATCACTTCGATAGACCACTGGATCCGCGCTGCGCCAACAATAGTGCCAGAGAAGGCGGCGGTCTCCGCTCGGATTTCGAAGCATTGCGATCTAGCAATGTTCTCGCTCGCACTAGCTACTGATAGCCCACACCAGACAAACACCCCAAAAACAAATGGGGGCGATACTCTAGAAATCATCGTTTTTCCTCCCAGCGTACTGAGAACCTGGATGAACCGGGAACCCATCGATCAAACACCCTAGGCCGAAGACCGGCAATTCAGCTTCAAGGCTTTCGATGGTAATCGAAGAATATCCGATGCATTTGTGACCAGGAGCATCAGATATATCTGCTCTATCTTCAATAAGTTCGTCGCAGTGGAACTTCTTGAATTTCCCCGGTTCGTCTTCATAGTCAATAAGAGAAATATTGTGAAAAAATTCATGAACAGCCACGTCAAGCAGAACTCTCATTTCGTCAACATCAGGCAACGCATCCGCTTGAGCTTCGATCTGAGGCGATAGAATCAAGCTCACTCGACTTGTGGTTTCCCCAAGAGCATCACCGTCATCGCCGGGATCCCCAACCATCGCTATCGTCGCTCGTGATCCGTCGGGTTGCGTGAACGTTTGAATAGCTCCAGAGGCGGCCGAATACCACCAGAGAGGGAAAACGGGGATCGGAGGATCGGTGTCTGGAACAGTTTCTCCGTGTATGTGAACCTTGGGAACGATCACTCGCTCCGCAGGGTCGATATTGTGCCAGTCTACTACTGTGTAGATCTCCTCAAAGGCTGTGTCAATATCGTCACAAATGTCGAGCAACTGCCACCGGTCCGTGTGTGACGTTGGCACTAGTCCTGCGCCAAGAGGTCCGAGGTATTCCGAATTGAGTTGGTAGGGTGTGACATCAGACAGGAGCTCAGACGAGTGGAGTTCCAGAGTCACTGTTGACGGACTGGTCGAATTCATGGTCATGCTGCCAACGTAGGGGTGATCTGTGGTAGATCGAAAACGGCGCATGGAATCGAAGATAGTGATCTGCGGTCGTGGTTCAGCGCAAACTGTCGTGGTTCCGTTTTGTTCTGCAACAACACAGTCGATTTCGCTCCGGACTTCATCGTCCGTGAGCAACGGCGGCCTCTTGACTGTGACTAAAGTGTCTCCGGCTGAGGCGCTCTGTATGAGGAAGCCTCGCTTCATCATTTCCGCAACATCGACGATCTTGACCTTCCATACAAACACCTCGCCCGATTCCGCCTCGATTGCATACCTGGAATCGATATTCGCGCCGCTTGGAACTACGCGTGCGTGGAAAACGTAATTGTCACCCGAAAAGAGGAGATTTGATTGCCATGAATCGAATATGAGCCAGTTGGGACCTACAGAGGATGCCGACGAAACACTCGTCATCACACACGGATTGGCCACTCCAGCACATGATTCACTCCAGCCACCAACAGAATCCCATTTGGGTGGCAGGGCACCACCGATAGTCTTGATGTTGTCACCCTCATGAGGCGAAGCTACATATGGTGAAGGATCTGGAGGATCCTCTACCCAAATATAGATATCAAGATTCTCCCGCTCAAACTCAGATACTCCATCAACCGTGATACGCGCTTTGAAGTTCATCCAATCGCTTTGTGCCGGTGAAACACCTCCAACTGATTCGAAACCTCCAGGTATTTCAAAAGGCAAATCTGTCAATGGGACGATTCCTTCCTTTCTAATCAGGAAACGGAAGTTCTCAGGATTCGAAACGACCAAATCAGGATCAAGGTCAACGAACCTAATCTTCGACGTGCCGAACGCCTCGACCTTGGCTAGTCTCTCTACCACGGCATATTTTGGTTGGCCGTCTTTGAGTTCGGTTTGGCTACGTGCAGCTATCACCGACCACCATCCTGGGACGTCAACCCTCGTAAAGCCGGCAAACCCTCCGGGATCAGAAACATCAGGAGGCAACAGAAGGAATGAAGCAGTGTATTCTCCATCGGAGTAGGGTGAAAGATCAAAATCAGTATTGTCGACAGTTGTATTGAACTGCTCAACAACGAGCTCAAACTGATTCAGTTGTTGTTCAGGAGAAAGGGACGTTAACAAGTGAATCGGAGTTGGGACGGTAACGCGAATCTCTTCCGAAAACGGCCGCCACGCCTCGTCCAAGAACATCCCACCCCCAACCTCAAACTCCTTCTTGCTCGTCCCGCTATTGGAGTACGACTGCCCAACCGTCATCCGTACATTCGTCTCTATACGCCACGCATCCCCTCGGCGGAAGGCCTCATCAAGCGGTTCCGCCATGAGGACGTATCGCCCGCCCTGATCCGGCACCTTAGTGACACCAGCGGCCACACCGACGTAGCCATCGAAGTACCCGCTCGGCCACTCCGGCTCGGTATACGCCAACACCGTCGTCTCGCCCGTGAACACCTGGTCACACGTGGTCGTCCTTACGTTCCAGCCCGGATCGGGAGATGAATCCGGATCATAGTGCCAGTGCACCTGCCCAACGCAAATCTCGGCGTCGTCGACCTTGCTGTACGACTCGACGACGTTACCGTCGTCGTCGAACCAGATCATCAGTTCTGCGACGTAGAGACGCACGGGGATGTCGGTGTAGATAGTCTCTCCCTGCGGATTGGTGGAGGCGTGATCACCGGGTTTCACCCGCCACGCGATCACCTCGCCGGTGTTGGGGTTCCGAAGAGCCGACCCTGGAGAGGCCATCGGCGGCTCCGGCTCAAGCCCAGACTGCTCCCAGATCAGCCTAATTCTAGGCCGTTCAGCGGCGAGATCAACGGTCTGATCATACGTCGCAGTCCCGGTGCACGCGCTGGGAGTACTCAGCTGAATATCGTATGAACCATCAGGGACATAGTAGCTGTCGTCTGCGGGATCACACGGCGGGTTCAGGCAATTCGTGCTCCGAAGCAAGACATTCCACTCCCAGAAGTGCTCGCCTTGCACCGCTTCAGCCCACACCTCCGGATCGGCGGGACTGAGCAGCGTCGCGATAATCGGAGGATCAGTCGGTTTCAGGTGGTTCAGGTTGCCGCACGCGTCGATGGCGTACGCGCTAAACACCCAGTCAAACGTACTCGAAGCCCCCGAAGGCAGGTTGTGAGCGCCGGTGCCTGCAACCAACGGCGTCCCATCCAGCATGCCCGGCGGCCACGGCCGGATCTCACACGCATCAGCCGGCCGCGGAATCGACTCGACCACCGCACTCGCGCGCTTTGTGACCCTCGTCGTACCTCCCTGACCATCATCCACCTCAGCGTCAATCACCACCAACGCCTCAAGGAACTCCGTCGGCAGGTAGCAACACGGCGAGCCATCCGGTTCGGTGTACTGCTGGTTCATTGCGGCATCACGCGCATTGAGGTAGGTGAAGCCCGCAGGTCCTGATGTGATCTCGAGCTCACTACACGTGCTGGCGCCGTCAGTAAGCGCTCCACCAGATCCCTGACTCAAGACGACCCCGACCGGCTCCGTGAGGAACACCTGCCGTTCGACATCCTGATCGTCACGCACCGTCGCCTCAATCTCCAGAGCGAGCGGGATGTCGGTGAGGATGGTGTGCCCATCGAGACGCTCGGTCTCCACACCGCCATCCAAGACGCGGACAGCCACGTCAACCAGCTCGTCCCCTGGGTTGAGCGCCAACTGCGCCGCGCGGAAGACGAGCTCGCCGCTATTCGGACAACTCTCCATGTGGTTGTCGCAGTTAAGGCCGTCCTTCAGCAACGTATCGCCACGAATGGCGGCACGCTGGCGCGCCTGGGCCGTCAATTCGACCGCCGTCGCCGGATCAATCAGGGACGTGCTGACCAGCGCCCGGTTCGACATGCTGATTCTGCCGAGCACCGGACGAGCAGCATTCGCGCGTGCAACGCGCTCAAACACGCCCTCGCGCGCAATCGGCCGATGCTTGAGCAACGGCGTCAGAGACGCGCTCGGCTTCCACAAGGGATCGCCGCCCGCGTCGGGAGTGACGTCGAGGACCGCGAGGCCCCCGGTGGAGCTTCGCTTGGTGGTGGTTGTGCCGTTGCCGCAGAAGGTGCCCATGCCACAGTCCGTCCCTTGCTCCCATGAGACGCTTGTACCCGTGATTGGGTTCCCAAATGGATCAAAAACAGGCGCCATTAGGAGTGCATCGGGATGTACGTCGGTTGTCAAGAACGTGCGCTCCGGCGTGAAGCCAAACGCAGGCTGACCGGATCCGCCCTCGGCGTCGATCGTCAGGGTAACGAGGTAGTCCCCGGTGCCCTTGGAGGTGCGCACGATGATGGACTGTCGGCCATCAAGGCTGAGCGTGGCCGTCAGCGACGTACCAGTTGCGTCCAGCGCAAGGGGCTCCGACACCGCAAAGATGTTGCTGTCAGGCCCTGCCAGGTGGATTTCCGGCGCCGGTGCATCCGGGTGTTGCGGCGGTAACGTCAGATCCACACGGTCAAGCGTGATCGTGACGTCCGCGCCGGCCCCGGCGACGAAGGTGAACTGATCCTCATCGCCCGCCTCACCCCACGCACCCTGCCATGTCTGTCCAGGCAGGATCTCATGCGCACACTCGGTACCAGCGCCGCCACAGCTCGAATCCTCCTCGATCGTCACAACGTTCGGAGCCTGCGCATCACCAGCGGTGATGACGTTGAGAGCATTGATCCAGGTCGAGCGGCCCGTGCCGTCTTCCTCGGTTCCGAGGCTGACAAGCCACGGGGCGCCGATGGCGGGGAGATCGGCCGCAAGCGGCGTGACCTCGACGTAGCCGCCGGGTTGAACAGCGCCGGAGTACATGAGCTCGCCCGGTGGGTTGTCGATGTCCTCGTCGATGAACACCCAACCGATCTCGCCTTCGAACCAAGTCCGGGAGTAGACGCGGAACGGCGCCCCCTCGACGACTTGGCCGGGTGCGACGCCGTCGAACGAGTGCCGGACGCGAAGCGTGAAAGCGCCGGGAGAACCTCGATACCAGGGACTCGTGCAACCGGAATCGGGATATCGAGCATCGAGTTTGACCAGGTAATCGCCTGAGTCGAGACCCTGACCGGCGGCCGTAATCGTGAGGTCGTTGTTGGACAACGAATATCCTTCACCGGCGTCACCGTAGCCGAGGGTTGTGATCGGCCATTGCAGCAGGGTGTCGTCAGCATCGTACACAGTCCACCGATAGGCAAACGTGTAGGCGTGAGACGAGACGTGCGCTTGGAGCTGGAACTCTTCCTCCGGACCGACATTCAACGATCCAGTTGGTAGATCGCGGATAACCGTGGCGAGAATCGGGTCGACCGTGCAGCTGCTATTCATCCGGAATTCCGCGCTGTCACACCGGCCTTCGCCTTCGGACCGTTGACATGGCAGCTCGCCGTCGTCGGGCCAATAGTCCGTCGGCAGATCGTCGGGTGTTGCCGCCACGATCAGCCGCGCTTTGCGGGAATTTGCGTAGCCGGTTGGTGTCATGAAACTCGCCACCAGGTCAGCCGCGTCCGTCACCTGCGCTTGCGTCTGGAGCGCATACCAGGAGAAACCGGAAACGAGCTGTTCACCGAACGTCCACACCGCAACGCCGCCTGCCGGGAAGCTGGATGCGCTGCCGTCGACCGAGACAATGTCATCCGGCCGTGTCGGATACGTATCTCCAGAGGGATCAGAAATCACCGCAAAGACGAGGGGTGAGATTCTGGTGATAGTTGTGGAAACGCATGGGTCAGCGATCGTTCCGATGGGAGTACCCGCCAGGTCTTGCGCACAGATGTGGAGTTCATTCGCTCCACCGTTGTCCTCCGATAGGGGCAATTCGACGAGGAACCAGCCGAAATGACCATTGGTCGGATCCCATTGGTATTCCGAATAGAACCCCCGGTAGGCTACCAGTCCTGGCTGTCCGGGAGAACAGAATTCAAGGCTGCAATTGAAGACTTCAATCGTGGACATGTCGAGGTCCTGATCGGCGTCGGTGAGCCGGAATCGAACCACCCCGTCGGTCACGGCATCCGGTGAATCAATGAGGACTTGGTCATCGACATGAGACAGGTGTGGCTCGTAGTCCGTGATGGTGCTATCGACCACGATGGGGATGCCCCCCGAGGATGAGCCGGCCACCCTGACCGAGGTATCGCCTTCGATGGTGACTCCCTGGGCATCGGTAATAGAACGGCCAATCTTGCCGTATCGGTAGACATAGGTGTCCCCGACCTGCCAGACGTCAACGGTACCGTCGGCGAGGTTGAACGCTCTGCTCCAGGCACCGTCTTCTTGTGCCGTGATCCAGCCGCCGTAACCGCCGACCATGAGCCACTGGAAGTACGCTGCTTCGAGCCCGGTTTGCTCGAAGATGTAGGTACTCATCTCGCCGTCGTTGCAGTCGGGGGAGTACCGATCAGTTGGCGCCTTCCCCCAGATATCGGTGTTTCCATCCGCGAGTTGATCACCGAAGAAGACGAAGTTGAACGGGTCGTACGCGATGTTGGTGTCGCCCCAGCGGATCTCCTCATGCACCGCGACCAAGAGCGCCCGTTCGCTGAAGTCGCCATCCGCTTCGTGGATCTCGAATCGGAGCCCGTTGGCACCGTAGTCCACGTTGTTCAGCGTGATCGTGGCTGTAGGCTCTGCAGTTGGGATTGTCACAGTCACATCCGGCGTGGCGTTTTTCACGACGCATGCAGGCGCGTCGCGACCATAATACCGGCCATAGTCATCTGGGAAGTTAATGGGGATGTCATCGCCGACACCGTTGGTCAGCTGGTAGGTGTCTTCGTTCAGGAAGACCTTGATGGTCGTTCCCGGTTCGAAGAGACCGCTGTCCTCGGGCTCGAGCGTCAGCTCGAGGGTACCGTCGCAGTGGAAGAGACTCGCGTGTTCCGGACAGTTCCATTCCACACTGATGAGTTCGGGGATGACCCGGGCTGCGGCCCACGTGGGTGTTGTCACGGGCAGTCCGGGCTCGAGAGTGGTGCTACCGAGGTAGGACCAGGGATCACTGACGTGCGGCCGGACCCGGTAGTGATACGTCATGCCTTCAACCACGTTTGTGTCAACGTAGTGGAACGTGGCGGGGGTGAGCCCCAAGTCGGTCCAGCTCTGGCCGCCATCTTCGCTGCGTTCAAGCAGCAGGTCATCAACGGTGGCGCTTCCGCCCCAGCGCAGCATGAGCTCCTCAGGGAAGACATATGCAACTTCGAAGGCGGTGGGCTGCCGGATCCCAGCCTTGTGGATCACGACGTCTTCGGAAGCACATCCCAGATCCGGATCGCCGATCAGGCATGGCAACGCACGGCCTCGAAGCACCTGATCTGTGGGCATGCTTCCGGGTGTTGCGACGACCGCCCGGATGACGTAGCTGTCGACGAGGTCGGAGGTGACGAATGAACCCGAGCTACCGACGGCAATGCCCGCCGCGGGCATCGGGTCGCTGCCGTCATCGATCAGGGCCGCGAGCCACACGTCATACCCGATGGGGACAACCGACGAACTCGCGTCCATGGCGATCGTTTCTGCGTCGCCGTAATACCGCTCGGGTTCTGGAGACGAGATCACCGGCACGGGGTAGTCCCCGGGCTGAACGAGGTATCTAGTAATCGAGAAGGTTGAATCATCGACGATATGGCCGTTGATGTCTTCCACATGAATGACTAGTTGGTTGTCGAGTTCAACACCCGAGATCACGACCGGGATGCGAGCCACAAACCACCCGTAGGCGCCTTCAGGCCTGACTTGGTGTGCATGGTCGGCGTAGTAGGCGGGAAACTCCGCGACACCGCCGTCATATGTCAGGTTGGCAACGGTGACGGTTGAGGCAACCACGTCCTGGTCATGGTCTTCAATGCGCAACCAAAGATCGGTCCAAAGGTCTGCCGTGTTGTCTTCTGAGACAAGTGAGGGCGTCACCCAGTTAACACTTGGGGCCTGATCAGCAGGCAGTGAGGTGTCAACGGTGAGCAACTCGGAAAGTTCGATCGGGACATCCTGACGGAGTTCCTGGCTTCCCCCCCACACCTCACCGGTCGCTCCTTGTTTGAGGATCTTTCTTCCAACGATCCGGTCATACCACCGTGTGCCGATCCTGTAGCTGCTACCGTCTTCGAGATCGGACGACGGGGACCAGTAGCCGAGGCCTGCGCTGTCGAGACTGCTGTACCCCCAGTAGATACCGTCGAGCTCCACACGTGCTTGGCCTCCGTACACGGAGTCCGAGCAATCAAGGGAGTCGAACGATGTCGGCGTGACCGGCCCGCTGATTTGGAGAACCGGAGTAAGGGTGGCTACCTTGTTTGAGAACAGGAGCACCACAGGAGCTTCGTACTCGGAGGTGGTTTCCGCCACCGGTACCGACCACGGGTGCAGATCCTGAGCGATGGCGCGGTGGGACGTTCCGGAGGAGTCGGTCACCTCGAATCTCACGAGATGGGCACCCGTGGCGAGATCTGGCACAACGATCTCGCATGAGGGACCTTCGCAAAGCTGTCCACTGATAATCGGGGTTCCTGCCGGCCCGTGGCAGCTATGCTCATCCCGGGCGGCCCAGTAGAACGGTTCGGTGGTGGGCTGCGACGGCTCGTCCGGCGACGAGGCAGCCGGCTCCTCGTCGATGTAGACATCAATCGTCGTTCCTGCTTCGAACGTCGGTCCGGGGTCAGGAAGAAGTGTGAAGGTGTAACTATGGGTCCCGGCGAAGCTGTTGGCGGCAACCGGGAGCGCCGAGTTTGCTGCCGCGGAACCGTACCCAGGGAAGAGGATGTTGGATGCTTCGCCAGCTGCAGAGGGCGTCGGTACAGGAGATGTCCATACGGACTCTATGCCTTCAACCGGGGTTACCTGGAGGTGGATCGGATCGTAGTACGGTACAACCTTGTACTCATAGCGGATGCCAGACGCGACGCTGAAGTCGCGCCAGTACTTCGCGGTGAATATCCGCGTTTCCGTTAGGAGTGTCCAATCTCCTCCTATGTCTGCGTCGCGCCGATACAGTTTCCAGCCCGCCTGTGCCGAGGTCGAGTATTCAGTTTGCGCCCACTCGATATGGACGAGATCGTGCTCGATGTGCAACGCCTGGAGGTCATACGCCTGGAAGGTCTCGTTGTCGATGATCGTAATGGTCGTTTGCGTGGGATTACCTATGACGGCGTCGACGGGGTCTGAGAGCGTGACGATGATCGTTTCGTTCGGCTCGGTGTCGTAGTCGTGAAGGATCTTGATGGTTCCAGTGGCCGTTGTTTCCATCGGTGCGAAACTGAAGGTGCTGACGGTGTGTTCGTAGTCAATGTTTTCCGAAGCGGTTCTAGGCGAGGTGGTAAACGTAACGGCAACTGGCTGATCAACGGGTTCACTGAGCGCCGCTTGGATCGCGAAGTATCCGCCGCCGGAGAAGCCGTCACCTTCGACCAGAGAATACGATGGTTCGGCGAAAGTCACTACAGGCATTTCGGTGATGGTCACCGTTGCAGTCATCGCGGTTCCCGGATCGGCCCCGACGGGGTTCGTCAGCGCGACCGTGAAGACCTCGTCGCCCTCCGGCGTACCGTCGTTCGCAATCGTAATTGTGACGACGCCCGATGTCTGGTCGATCGGAATCGTCAGGATCTCGTTGACCGCTGTGTAGTCGCTACCAGCTGTGGCGGTGTCGTCGTGGGTGTCGACTTGAACCGTGACCGGCTCGTCTGCGGCCCGGTCGAGTACGACGAGCAGGTCGATGGTTCCGACCGCTTCTGCGACCCAGGGGTTCGCCTCCGCGAACGAGATCTTCGGAGGACCGTCGTCGTCCACGATTGTGAGGGTCGCTTCGATCGGGCTGCCCAGTTCGAGACCGGGGGATGGGTTTCCGAGCTGGGCCAGCAGCGTCTCGTCGGATTCAGTCTCGCTATCCGGGAGGATGGGAATGTCGACCGTGAGTTGGCTCGAGCCCTGGTCAAAGGTATAGAACCCGCTCACGTCGACGTAGTCGACAGCTGGGGTCGCTGTCTGCGGCGTAAGGGAAACATAGACGGAGAGGTTCGGTCCGGCGTTTTCACTGAGCAGCAGGGTGAGCGTTGCTGTCCCGGCGCCTTCGGACACGTTCACGGCGGTGTTGGCGAGCCTGACGGTAGGTTGCACGGTGACGTCGTCATCAACAATGGTCACGACTGACGTGACGGTGGTGCCAAGCTCAGCGTTGGATACTGAGGTGATCTCTACCAGGAAGGTCTCGTCGGGCTCGAACCAGTTGTCATTGATATTCCTGACGCTGATCAATGATCCCGTGCTCCACGGCGAAAAGACGAGAGACCCTGATGTACCTCTGTAGTCAGACCCCTCAATTGCGGTCTGGTCTGTAATGACGTACTCGACGACCACGGGTTCTGGAAGACCGAACGCGAGCGACACGGATATGTCGAACCAGGCCGCGTTTTCTGAGTAGGATGCCGTGGCCTGAATATTGACTGCCGGAAGGTCTCGTGCGTCGTTGACTCGGATGTTTGTCCATCGGTCATTGCCGAGTTGTGCTGCGCCGGCCTGGGACAACTCGAGCTGAAAGACCTCCTCGGATTCAGGTACACCGTCGCTGAGGATCGTGACCGGAACTGTGGCCTGAACCACTCCGGGAGCAAAGGTCACAGTTGTCGATACCGGGAGGTAGTCGCCATCGCCCACGGTGGCAGCACCGTCTATGGAATCGACCTGCACTGTCACTGGGTATGAGCTCGGCCGTGTCAATTCGAGCTCGATTTCGATCGATCCTTCCTCTTCGGTCACGTCGACCCACGTTTCGCTCCACTCGATCTCGACAGGATCGCCCTCGTCGGCGCCGATGTCCCATGGAGCGAGTCGAGCAAGACCGTCGAGATCGTCGCTGAATGCAAGGTCGCCGTCAGTGGAGAGGTCCGCCGCCACGTCGCAGGCTTCATTGGTCGCCGCAAGCAGTTGTACTTCGCCGATGTGGACGAAGAAGTCACCCTCGGCCTTGTCAACGGTGAGTCGTGCAACCGAGGTGGTCTGAGGTGTGCCGAAATCAACCTGATCCCACTGTGGGTCAGGCGGATAGGTGTCTCGCCAAGGAACGACGACGGTGTAGCTCCCGGTTTGATTCTCCATGTCGAAGGTGGTGTCGGCTGTCGCCAGCATCCACCGATGGTGGTTGCCCGAACTAAGGGCGATCCTGATGCCGTCCAGCTCTTGCGGTGCGGGGAATGCAAATTGCACAAAGGCTGGGTTGATATTGTCCGAGACATAGAGGGAGAATGGGTCGCCGTCGAACAGCACTTCGACTTGGTAGTTTGTCTGGGTGGTGCTGATCTCCGCCCAGCCCAGTCCCGGATCGCATACCAGGTGGTGATCGCCACCAGACGGCTGTGAAAACGCCACTGTCGCTGAGTGGATGGTGCTGCTCCCCGGGGCGGTGCTGTCGCTTGACAGGTTGTGATGGGACAGCGGGTCGAAGGGGCCGGTGAAACACGCTGCGGTTGATGAAACCACAAGGTTGTTGGCTGCAAGCACATTTGCGCCAGCACCTTGGATGCCGTGATATCCGCCATAGACAGTATTTGCGGATAGAACGACATCGACGCTGCTGCCATCGAACAACATGCCGACATGACCGGTGTTCCCGCCGTCTCCGATGCCACTGACGACATTGTTCCAGACCTTGAGCGATACCGCGGACGCCGGATCAGTTGCGATCCCGACACGGCTTCCTGTTCCCGATGGCTCGAGCGAGATGATGTTGTCTGACAGCTCGATGTCGCCGCTGGCACTAGCACTGATCGAGATCCCGGCCAGCGGCGAGGTGCCGCTGCCCGTACAAGCAAGTTCGAGTCCTTCGACGATGACGCCACCGTGCTCCAGGGTCGGGTGGCGGTCTTCAATATCCAGCGCTGCTCGATCCACGACGGGCCGGGGATCCGCACCACGGTCTTTATCAAGGGTTGCCCGCTGCGCTGCGACTGGTGCCACAACCCCGAGAGTCTGGACGGCGCACCCGAAGTAGCCATCAGCGAGGTGAAATGCCTCTCGTGCGGCGCCTGCATCGAGGCGTGCCCGGAGTCGAACGGTGAACGTCCGGCGCGCGGGGCGGACTGGGACGACGGAACCTGTCAGCGTTGCGGCGCATGCGCCGAAGCCTGTCCGGGGGAAGCTCGCGAACTCATCGGAGAACCTCGAGCAGTGGCCGATCTGGTGGCAGAGGTCGAGCGCGATCGTCCCTTCTTCGAATCATCCGGTGGTGGAGTGACCTTCTCCGGTGGCGAGCCCCTGTATTATCCCACCTTTCTCGCCGCCTGTCTCGAGGCGTGTCGCGAGAAGGGTCTCCACACAGCGGTGGATACCAGCGGTTTCGCCTCGAAGAAGGTCGTCAGCGACATCGCTCGGCTCGCCGATGTCCTGCTCTACGACCTCAAACACATGGACTCGGTGGCGCACAAACGCCACACCGGGGTCGACAACGAGCGGATCCTCGAGAATCTTCAGACTCTCAGTCAGGAGGGCGCGGAGATCTGGATCCGCTTCCCGCTGATTCCCGGCTTCAACGATGGCGAAGAAAACCTCGAGGCGATGGCGTCGTTCATCGGCGCGCTGCCCAACAAGCATCCTCTATTCGTTCTGCCCTATCACCCCACCGGTATCGACAAATACCGCCGATTGGGCAAAGACGCCCCCGATGTCAATTACAAGAAACCGAGTGACGAGGATCTCGAGGCGATTGTGGAGCGGTTGCGCTCGCACGGTCTCGAGGTCCACTCCGGAGGAGCGCATGAATAGCAGAGTCAGCGAATTGAGGCGCGAGAGCCTGGACGCCGCCCCAACGGTCTCCATCGAACGAGCCCTGCTTCTGACCGAGTTCTATCGAGAGAACGATGGTCATTGGCCCGCGCCGCTCATGCGGGCGCATGCCTTCCACCATCTCTGTAGCCGGAAGATCGTTTTCGTTGGCGATGGTGAGCTCATTGTCGGTGAGCGAGGGCCGAATCCCAAGGCAACGCCGACCTATCCCGAAATCACCTGCCACAGCGTCGAGGATCTCGAGATTCTCGGTTCCCGTCCGCTGACGAGCTATGAGGTCGCGGCCGAAGACATCGAGATCTTCGCCGCCGAGGTCATCCCCTTCTGGCAGGGGAGGTCTCTTCGGGAACGTGTCCTTGCAGATCTCCCCGAGGATTGGCACGAGGCCTATTCAGCCGGCATCTTCACCGAGTTCATGGAGCAGAGGGCGCCGGGTCACACCGTGGCCGACGGCAAGATCTACCGCAAGGGACTGATCGATTTCCGGCGTGAAATCGCAAACGCACTCGAGGCCCTCGGTGATGACTCCGACTCCGAGAGCGAGGCCAGACGGAACCAACTCCGAGCCATGGATGTGGCCGCCGATGCCGCTGTCGTCTTCGCCCGGCGCCACGCCGAGCTGGCGCGCGAGAAGGCAACCACCGAGACAAACGCTGATCGGCGAGCCGAGCTCGAACGCATCGCCGAGATCTGCGAGTGGGTCCCTGCCCACGCGCCGCGCGACTTTCACGAAGCGCTTCAGACCTACTGGTTCTACCACCTGGGTGTCATCACCGAGCTCAACGGCTGGGACGCCTTCAACCCCGGCCATCTCGATCAGCACCTGAGTCCATTCTTTGAACAGGGTCTGGCCGACGGCACCCTCACCCGCGACCGCGCCAAGGAGTTGCTGGGCTGCTTCTTCGTCAAGTTCAACAACCACCCCGCGCCGCCCAAGGTCGGCGTGACCGCGGCCGAGAGCGGCACCTACACAGATTTCGCCAACATCAACATCGGTGGACTCACCCGCGAGGGCGAGGATGCGGTCAACGACGTGTCGTATCTGTTGCTCGAAGTC